>ENA-ORMR01000023-ORMR01000023.1-human-gut-metagenome-genome-assembly--contig:-NODE-23-length-197570-cov-41.647627_pt1 | contig 197570 bp, 214 predicted proteins | sample MGYA00242107_ERZ509003 | MGnify/ENA primary metagenome ERZ509003 (study PRJEB26280, sample SAMEA2338699) | human gut metagenome | biome: human gut; feature: human-associated habitat; material...
ACACTTGACCCCTCTTCTCACATTTCATTTTTAGATTATAGTGTGAGTTCAGACTGTTGCTTCCTTTATTTCTAAAGGTCTACTCACTCAGTCGTTGCAAGTGAAAATTAAAATAATTTTCTTCTTGAGCGTTATCCATCGCTGGACTTTCGCCATTAATCAGAGTAGATTTTATTTGAGCTATTATTTTAACCCAAAGGCTGTATCACAGTCATAGAATTGTATTTCCCATTTAATACCGTCATATGTACACAGCTTCATATTTTTCAATTCTGTTACTTTCACCTATACTTAGGCTACTGACTACAATATTTTATATATTATAGCGAGGAAAGTTCTTCTTTAATCAGTCTGATTACTGATGACTTTCCTTCTCCGATTTCATTTTTAGATTATAGTCGGAGTTCAGACTGTTGCTTATTTGCTATTATTATAATAACAAATCTCTCTCACTCAGTCGTTGCAAGTGAAAATTTATTAACAATATTCCCAATGAAGTTTAACAAGTTCTCCATTGATTTCTATTTCTCCATACCAATCAATTTCTTTATTTAAGCATTTAGCAAATGATACCTTATTAAATAATATTAAATAAGTTTCTTTTATATACTTTATTGCTTGATTTTTACTAGGAAAAACTTTATCTAATTCAATACATTTTACATGTGTTCCTTGTGCCCACATTCTCTTTTCGTTTTCCTTATCTTTTTCCTCTTGACTTTTATTAAGTTTTGTATTTCTTATTTTTTCAATAGTCTCTTGAGAAGAGGTAGTCCCTAATCTTTTTTGTCTAATTTTTTCTTTAGTTTCTTTTGAATGAGGTACACCTTTATGAAGTGTTTTTAATTTTTTTCTTTCTTCCGGATGTTCATCTAGTCTTTTATTTCTAGCAATACTTAAATTTTCCTTTTGGTAATCATTTCTTTTTTTACCAGTATTCTTAACAACTCTTTTAGCTATAGTTTCTTGAGATTGTTTAATAGATAATCCACTTGTTCCTTCTCCTCCCCAAGTAAGATTAACTAAATGACATCCATTTGTATTTCTTTCAATACCTTTAATTTCGATGGAATAACCTTCGTTAAAAACTAAATCATATATTGTATTTATTTCTAATTGGAACGCTTCTTCTTCAGTTAAATTATCATACAATATTTCTACTACACAAGGAACTTTATTTATAATATTCATAAAATGGTCTTTTCTATTATCTAATCTTAAATATCTATTATTTTTACCTTTTCCTATATAAAAATATGTATTTGTATCTAATCTTACATATCCATACACATAATAATTATTTTTCATTTTATCTCACCTCCTATTTATATTATACTATTTGTTTTATTAAAAATCAATGTTAATAAATTTTCTTCTTGAGCGTTATCCATCCCTGGACTTTCGCCATTAATCAGAGAGAGTTTTAATTGGGCAAAATAACCTACCCAAACTATCCACTAGCCCCAAAACTAGAACTAAGATATAATATCTTATTACTGATTCTTTATCAAAATATGTAGCAAAATTTGTAGTAAAAACTTCATCAGTAGAATCATGTACAAATGATATTAGTGTTTTTAATGCAGAAAAATCATCATTAATTGAATTTTGTATACGCTCAGGATATATACCACTGAAGTCATTTTTATACCATGTCCATTCATCCATACCTGTTTCTTTAGTCCAAGGAATAAATGCACCAGCAGTTTTATTAGTATTTGCTGAAACTTCATATACTCTACAAGTATCTTTATATTCATCTAATTCATATCCAAATGCTTTTGTTGAATATCTATCTAAGTTGAAGTCATATACCCCTTGTAGTTCACCATTTATATAAAGCAATATAGGGAAACCTTGTACTGTTCTACTAGCTTTACTATCTATTTTTTGTGCTGGATTTAAAGTTGTATATAGGTAATCATGAACATATTCAGCTATACCTACGTTGTGAGCATTAGTAGATTCCATTAAGTTTGCTTTTAAACAAAATAAATCTTGTGGTATACAGTTTTTAAAAGGACTATACATTATTGGTTGTCTATTTTCATCTCTAAGTAATATGTTATAGTTTTTAATATTATATGCTATAGAAGATGTACCTTGCCAATACATTAAACAGTTACTAGCATTTGTTAAAGTTTGTCCATATAAATCAGCATTAGGTGATGTATATGTCATAGCAACTTCAACTCTATTTGTATCTGTCATATCATCTAAACGTTTTTGGTCAGCTGTTATATTCATAACAGGCATTATATTTTTTAATGGATTGTTAAAATCCGATTTACTTTTTTGTACTTTTAAGTCATCATAATTTGATAAAAAGTTTTGTAATATTTCATCAAAAGTAAAGTTTCTGTCATATATTCTTAAATGTGCTATTTCACAAGAACCAAAATTATCAGTTCCTTTTTGGCAGTTTAAATAAATCTTTTTAGTGTGAGCCAATGATTCTAATATAGCAGAAGTACCACTACCACTATCAGCTAATTTACAAGATTTTATTATTACTCCATTAACAACTATGTGACAATATTTGTTAATTCTATCTATATTATATAATACTTGTATATACTCATCTTCACCTATAGAACCATTTATAGATTGTGATGAAGTAGATAAGTATGCTTCTCTTGTATCTATATAAACACCTTTATATGGTGACAATGTATCAGTTATATCTAAAACCCTAGCGTTACTATTACCAACATCTCTAGTTTTAAAGACTAATTCAATTACACCACCATTTTTAAAGTTATCAGCAAAAGGTGTCATATCAATTTCAACATAAGCAGTACCATTCATAACAAGCTCACTAATTTCTTTACCAGTTTGTTTTAACCATCCATTAGAACCATAGTTGAAATTATGAAGATAACCTTTATTGCCTTTTATTTTATCTGTCCAAACATCTCTATCATTATCATTATTAGTTCTATCTGTTGCATCAAACCAAGCTATTAAAGAACTATCTATTACTGGTTGTATTCTAGTATATTCACCTTGAATAACTTTACATTTAAATTCTATATAATTACTCATTCCTAAAGTTTCATTTTTTGCTTCTATTTTTAAAGTATAATCACCTGCATCTAATGATGATATAGTCCAATATAATGAAGTTGGTCTAGTCACTATAGTTTTATCTAAAACATTATTTATATATAAATTTACAGTAAAATCTTCATCTCTATCTACTGATAGTCTATATGGTATACTAATTGGTATACCACTTTCATATTCAGCAGTTGAATCAAATTGAGTTGATATTATTATTTGGTCTTTACTTACAACTATCAATGTGAATGTACTGTGTTTTGTTTCATATTCAGCTGATATTGCCCAATAAGTTATAACATGCACTCCTATATCTAATCCTGTAATTTCATAAGTATTATATCCATTTGTACCTTTTGTTTTATATGTTGTACCATCTACATCAAAGAAAACTTCAATATCTTCACCAGTCATAGAAGATATTGTATATGATAAAACTATTCTACTTGTAATACCATAATCTGCACTTGTGTCAGTAAGCATTGTTAATGTTATACCACCACTTGTTACTGTCCAGTTTATTTGGTTAGATATTAGTCCTGCTCTATCTTTTACATAGATTGATATAATTATATTTTTACCAGCTCCCAAAGGAGGAACTATAATTGTATTATTACCTTGTTGAACTGTTTGTGTACCTACCTCAACATTATTAACTAATACATAAGCTAAACCTTCTCCTAAGTTAGGTGAATTAAAAAATATAGGTATTTCTATTTCAGTTATACCATCTGATTTATTTATAGTAAAATCAGAAGTGATGGTAGGCATACTACCACCACCTCCACCTCCACCATGTATAGCAGAATTGTTTATATGATTGGTTAAAACATTGTCTACATTTTGTATTTCATAAGATATTTCTGTTAAAGCCCCTTCTACGTTTTGACTTTCAAATAGATTATCATTATCTCTTATACTAACATTTATTGCTTCACCTGTATTTATAGAACTACTTCCTCCAGCAACTTCTATCCATTGTTCTTTTCCGTCTTTAATAATACATCTTTTAATAGACATTTAACCATCCCCTTTAATAATTTTTATTTTCATTATAATAAGGAGCAGATACTCCAGTTCTATAAGCTGGATTTCTATCGCTATAATTTATTGTTAAATTATCAAAGTTAACAATTGTATGTTTATTTGGGTCATATTTATCTACTGTCATTACACCAGTTTCTTTATCTATGGCTTCTACTGCTTTAACATAATTCATACTTATTTTTATTGATGTTGGTGAAATATCTAAAGTTGCGAAACAAGGCTGTACTGGTAAAGCACCAGTATATTCATACCACCAAGGTCTATTTGTTCCACTATGGAAATGTTTAGTATATTCAGTACCACTTGTTACTGTTCCACCAGTGCTATTTAAGAATGTTATAGTACTCATATCAATTGCTTTTTCTTTACCACTTTGTTTAGCACCACCTGCTTGGAACATAACATAATAAACACCTTGAGATATATTAGCACTTCTAGTTATTTCACTACCATTTAATTTTGTTTCATTTACTAAAGTATAATTTTTACCACCTTTTGGTACATAAGTATTATAATTTTTTTCATTAATCATATCTGCATATGCAGATTTTTCATATCCACATTTAATTGGTATACTTCTTGAATATGTGTGATTGTGCATTATATTGTTCTTGTAATCGCTACTTACAAGCCTAGAATTACTCTAGCCCTAACTTTCATTAGGATATTAGACTATTTCTTTACCCTATTTATATAGGGACAGACCTTTTCCACTCGCTTGAGTGTACGAGCTTATGCTCTAGTCGTTGAAGTTTATTCATGTTTAATTAATTTATTTTTAATTCTTTAATAAGTATATTTTCTATATTATTTATTTCCAAATAAGGAATTCTAATTAGTTTTATATCATTATCTTTACAATATTTATTTTTAATAGTATCTCTTATTTTAGTACCTATAAAACCATCCATTCCTCCAAAGCATTTTACAATTTCAAAATGTTGTATTCCATCAAACTCTATACATATGTTATAATTAGGCAAATAAAAGTCAAATCGAAGTTCTTTATAAAATTTACAATCTTTAAACTTGTACTCTCGTTTATAATGAATTTTATTATTTTCTAAAAAATCTCTTATTTTTGATTCACCTTTAGAGTTATTACATATAGGACATCCCGAACCATGATTGATAATTCTATCGTATGTAGATTCAAATATATGATTTTTTTCACATTGTAATTTTATTTTTTCATCATTTCTTGTATATTTAGATAATAATTTAAAACCTTTGTCATTCAATTTAATTATTACATCATTTGTATTATTTTTCATATTATCAATCATACATTGTTTACATCCACTTCCATTTTGAAAACTATCTATTCTAATTTCATGTTTATGACCATTAGGACATTGCAACTTTAATTTAGTTCGTTTGTTTACATAAGGTTCTAATAATATATACCCTCTTAATTCAACTAAATCTTTCACATATGTTTGAGAATATTTTTTATTATTTGGTCGTTTAGGTATTCTATCTTGGTTTACTCTAGCACATATAGGACATCTTTGTCCTTTCTTAAAATTATTAAATGTCATTTTAAAATTATGACCTTTAGGACAAGTTAAATCAAGTTTTGTATGTGTGTTTACATATTGTTTGGAATTTAATATATACTCATATCTTTCTATATAATTTTTAACACTATTATAATCAAATTTCTTTCCCATAATATATCACCCCCTATTTATATTATACTTAAATACTTATTAAAAATAAACTAATTTAATTTAGAATCTTACCTGCATGAACATCCATTTTAACATATATTACTATGTTACGAATACTTAGGGTTTAACCTTATATTCATCCTTACGTTGTTTCTACTTTCGTACCTTCAACACATGATTTCTCTGTGCTTGTGGTGTAAGGCTTTAGGAATTACCTGCAATTAAATCTGTAATTTTTGAAGCCGATTACTCGACAACCAGGTCAACTTGACCGCATAAGAATAAATCTACACCATATTTTTCAAGTATAGGTATCCAATGTTGTAATCTTTTTGCTCTTGTTACAGTAAATGGACTTAAATGTGCATATACAATTACCCATTTAGGTTTTGTAGTTCTTTTACTAACTTTCCATAAATCTCTATCTAAGAAGTATGCTTGTTTTAATAAAAATTCTGTTTGATTTATACCATAATCATCATACATTTGTTCTTGATTTGAATTTAAACATATGAAATGAGTAGACCCTAAATCAAATGAATAAGTTGATACCATAGGAAAATCTGTTGTTGCTAAAACTTCTTTATGATAATCATTTAATCTTGGTTGATTTTCAAATGTTACATAATGGTCATAAGCAAATCCATATTTTTTATCAACAAGGTCATTATTCCTTTATATTCAATTAAGTTCGCTACACTTAATCCGTTTTGTATATATACAAAACTGCTCATACTTTCATATGAGAGTAGACTATATCTTCATCTCCATTGAGATGCTCACCACTTCCATTTAAGGGAATTTCACCCACTCCAATCACTTGAGCCGTACTCCTATTGATGTATTTCAACATCCAAGGGATAGTCGTTGAAGGTTTCCCATTTTAAAGAGACTTCCCTGCTGATTACCCTCGTCTTTACGTTAGGGCTTCCCAGCAATTCAATGAGTTTTTCATTACATATCACTATGTAAAGGTGGCTAACATTTACCACAAGCTGTTAAATGAGGTATATTTCTACAAAATTCTTTAGCATAATCAGTGTAATATAACCATTCAAATAAATTAGAGGCATTTTGTGAAATGTCTCCTGTATTTAAATGAAAATCAAACACAGGTAAACCATAACTATTATAAAAATCAGTTCTAGTTTGCATAGCTTTAACACAAGTTCTCCAAGCCTCATATTCAGGTTGAGTGAATCCTTGTTGCCTTTATATTCAATAGAATATCGTTACTATTCTATCCGTTTTCTTACTCAAAGAAAACTGCTCATGCTTTCACATGAGAGTAGACTATATCATCATCCCATGAAGGGATACCCTCCACTACCTAGACTACTAGGATACTTAGTCGTTGAAGTTTATTCATGTTACTTATAGTAATTTAGAATCTTACCTGCTGATTACCCAATCCTTAAACTTTTCAAACTTTCATAGAGTAGTTTCCTCTCTATTGTAGTATTAAGGCTCTAAGGGTTTTCCAGCAATTCAAAGGGTTTGCTATATAAATTTCTTTACATAGGGACTAAAATTAATCCGTAGTCCATAGCATTTTAATAGTGCTAGTATCTGTATATTCTCTCATTTCTATCATTTGTATATCTGACCAATAACCTTCTTCTCCACATTGATATTCATATAAACCAGGTGTTATATTAGTTATTTTAGTTCTATGTATTGTCATAAATGTACCATGATTATTAACTATTTCACGTTCACTTTCATATTCTTTCCAACCTTCAGTTACTGCTACTCCACTTTTATCTTTTATTCTTCTAAGTCTCACACAACCATTATCTGTTAAAACAGATTGCCATGTAAAAAGTCTTGTTGTAGGTTGTTCACCAAAAGTTATATCTATAAGATTAGGTATATTTTCATTTATACTTGCTTTATCACAATAGTTATCCCAAATTCCATCTCTTAAACTTCTTGGTCTATAATGTTCTATATTACAAGTTTTATAATTTATTGCTTTTGCATCGTATTTATTATTTTTATTATTGTAAAAATCTATTCTTCTTATTGCAGTATCTTTATCCATACAAGTCCAATAGAATTTTTCATATGCAACTGGATTCTTAGTTCCATCAGCACTACCTACACCTAATAAATCTACATAATATCCATTAACATATGATAATGTTGATACACCAGTACTATCAGTAGTTATAAGATATCTATTTGGATTTTCGTTTACTTCAGGAGGTACTGAGTTAGTTGATAAATACATTGACATACCATTTCTACTAAATGCTATTGGTTCATTTTTATCAGCATCTATCCATTCTTGGTCATAATCATATATTTTACATCTTACTAAGTCACTCATTAAATCTCCGTGTTGTTTACCTCTAATTAAAAAAGCAGTATGAGCTGGTAAAAGTCCTCTTAATGCTAATGTTTTCCAAACAGTTTCATCATTACCTTTATAATGTAAATATAATCCCTTTAGATTAATATCTACAACATTACGATTATATAGTTCAACAAAACTATGACTAACGCTAGGTGCTTGTAAAGTTGAACTAGGAATTAAATCTCCACCACCATAAATTTGATTTATAACAATACCTCCATTATTAGCAGTAGATAATGCAGTTTGAGAATTACCTATATAGCTAGCTAATTTTAAAGGCATTTGTAAATTATCATTTTCAGCATAAACATGACCTTCAACACATTCTTTTGGAAATACTTGAACCTTTCCATCATCATTTATAATTAATCTGAATTCACTTTTATCTTCATATGATTTTAAATCAACATAATTGTCGCCCATATTATCCGTAGTCATCACATTGGCTAATTTTAACTTTTTATTATCTGTCCCACGTTGTACGATTATATAGTCATTTTCTTTGTCAACACTTAACACTTCTGTTAATTGACTTATTTTTTTACCTTCTGTTGCCATTTATTTATCATCTCCTATATTTATTCTAATAACAATGGAGTGTTATCTTCTAATAATATATTTGTTTTATCTTCTAATAATATTCCATTTATTACATTGCCACTACTTTCGCTTTTTTCTCCCTCTAACAATAATGGAGTTCCATCTTCAAGCAATAATGGAGTTCCATCTTCAAGCAACAAGCCAACACTTGTTAATACGCCAGGTTTATCAGGTTTATCAGGATTAACTACTCCATGTTCTTCTAAATAAGCAACCCTTTTAGTTAATTGTGATATTTTTATTTCTAAATCAGATATTTTATTAAGTAATTTTTTTACTGTTTCTATATCGGTTTCATCTTCTAATATTCCATCTGAATTAGTATCTAACCATAACATATTTTTATCTTTTGGTGGCTTATCACCTATCCATATATGTGCATATCCATCTATTATAGTACCTCCACTATCCGAGCTACCTGATTTAAATTCAATCCAACATTCATTAGTTAATCCATTTACTAATTGAAAAACCTTTTTTTCTTCTTTAACCCAACAAAACATACCTTCTTTTCTTCTATTTGAAGGTATAGAATTTCTTTCAGTTATATTATCAGTTTGATAAAATCCACCAATAATATCGTTGCTATCTACTAAACCAAAAGTACCATTATTCTTTTGTTTTAAGGTATCTATAATTTCTATAGCCATAAAATCACCACCTTTACTAAGATATATCTACAGTTGTATTTCCCAATCCTGCATTTGTACTTTTATAAATATCATATTTTTCAACATAGTTATAAGAATTAGTAAAGTAGATTGTACTAACTTTATTAAATCCACCTTCAAATCCTCCAACTTTAAATACAGGTGTACCTAATCTTGTGGGAAATGCATAGTAAATATATTCATTAGATGTGGCAGTAACGTTTATGATTCTTTTTATGTTATTACTTAACGTACTATTTTTTAAAGTAGCAATAAAAGTATTATTAAAAGTTGTACTACTTGAAGTACCCCAATAAACCTTATTGTAATGAATAAGTGTTATTGTTCTACTTATAGTCTCCTTACCATCAGTAGCCGTTATTTTAAAAGAATAATTATCATTTCCATTTATTGTATCATTGCAAGTATATGTTAAAGATTTTTCAAGATTACTAATTACTCCACTTTTTGGAAGGGTTAGAGTTTGATTTGTTATTTCTTCCATTGTTTTATTATAACTCCAATTAATAGTTATTGGTGAATTAAAAGTTTTTCCTAATTCCCAAATAATATTATTGGAATAAGTTTCATCTAATTTTACTGAAAAATTAGATATTGCTAATTTTATATATAATAATTTATCTAAAGCTTTTGATACTGTTGGATATAAAGCATTGTCATATTTTACATTAGAAGCATTTATATCAATAGATTTGCCTAATTCTTTTAATTCAGTCCATATATCATTTAAATTAGATGTTATGGCATTCATTCTTGTGGCTGAAATTATTTGTCCATATTTCCATTCCTCTAAACCACTATCTTCTCGCAAAGCCATAACACTAACTTCATTGTCATTATTACCACTAATAACATAATCATCATTAACTATTCTTGACATTCCTATTTTAGTTATATCTATTTGCCCTGGTGTAAAATCTCCAACATATTCATCAGGAAATATGGGTTTTAAAACTTCAAAAGGAATAGGTGGTATTGTAATTTTACCACCTTGATTTTCATCCCATAAAGAAATTTGAAGTTGATAATTACCTATTTCTTCTACTTCATCTATAAAAGTTTCTGTAACAGTAAATAAAACCTTTCCATCTACAACTGGTATTGGTTCATCACTAACAAATTTTCTACCATCTTCTCCAAGTGGTTTGCCATCTTCACCAATTTTTGTTGCATAGATTTCAGGTTTTAATACTCTTATTGTTGCATAACTAGCGTTTGTTTTTTCAACAACATTAACTTCTTCTTGAGTACCTTTTGCAAAATCATATTTAAAATTTCTTATTAAAAAATATACATCTATATTTTTATCACGTTGATATAAATACAGTGGCTCATCTAATTGCACAGTAGTTCCATTTATAGTAACAACAATATTTTTTGTAATATAATTTTCAGCCATTATTCATCATCTGCTCTTACACAAGAAACAGTTGCCATACTTTTATCATCATGAAATATAGGTTCATATACTTCAAAATTTACAGGTGGAATAGTAACTTTACCTTGTATTTTTTTTCCTGTTGCATCATTTCTTTCATCATCATATAAATGTATCTGCATTGTGTGAGTTCCACATTCTTCACATTCATCAGCGAATTCATCTGTTATAGAAAGTATAACTGTATTATTTTGTATTGGTAATTTATCAGTCATAAATCTATCACCATTTGGTTTTAATACTTTAATTACTGCATAAGAAGCATTGGATTCAACTAATATGTTACCACTATATTCATTAAATTTATATTTTACATCTGCTATAGTGAATTCAAAATCTATCCATCTATCCTCTTGATAAAAATACATAGTTTCATTTAAACTAGCAGTGTTTCCATTAATAGTAATAGTTAAAGGTTTTTTTATTAAGTTATCACTCATTCTATCACCTTCTTTTATTTATATTTATTGAGGATTATCTTTTTCTAATTTTGCTATTTTTTCCTTTAATTCTTTATTTTCTTCTTCTACTTGTATTCTTAAACTTTTTTCAAGAATCACTCTTTGATTTAAATTTGCTATTTCTTCCATTGCTTGTTGAAAAGCAATTTCAAGTTTTATATCCATTAATATCTCTCCTTTATTTTTATTTTACATTATATTTATAAGACTTTAATCTATTTATTTATTTGTTCTTCTAATTTCTCTATTCTTTGTAATGCTTGTTTTAAAGCACAACCTAATAAATTAACATAGTTTCCACTATTATATCCTAACATAGGAACTATTGTATCATCTTCGCCTTCTTCTATGTCATAACTACCTTTATCTAATAATAAGGAATTAGTTAAGTCAGGATAGGCTTGAATTAAATCTTGTAAAATAAATCCTATTTGATTATCTTCTTTAGCTCCTCCTGTTTCATTATCTATAAAATTATATGTTGCAAAATCAATATCTTTTACAAAATTCCATATTTCATTTTCGTTAAACAATGGTTTACTTGCAACTTTTACATTATCAGCAGTAAGGTAATTTATGTTTGTTTTACATCTTCTATCTGAAGTATTTATTGAACTACTACCACAATAAAGTTTTGCCCATCTATATCCACCTGTACCCAATAAGGCAGAATTATCTGAATGTGGTCTAAATGTTCTCATTTTATCTCCTGAACTTGTCTTACCTGCTTTTACACAAACTGCACTAACAAAATCACCAAGTGATGAATTGTAACCATTACCGGAAGAACTCATATAATAATCTCCTAAAAACAAACCTTTACTATTAAAGTTATTTGTTACTGCATAGGTTCTCATAAATGCTGGATACCATTCAGATGAACTTGAAGCAAAGTAAGCTACTTCATATTCTGAACCACCTTTTGTTACTTGATTATCTTTTTGATGGGTTCTTATTTGAAGGTCACAAACTGGAGCTATTATCATATCTCCATCACCAAAAAATCTCAATTGACTTGCGATTGCATTTCTTGTATCCGAATCTGTATATTTACTGTTGAAATTTATTTCCATTAAAGGAACTCCAACGTGAGTATTTGACATTGAAGTGTTACTATCAGTAGCCATTATTCTACCAAAATATCTACCAGTTCCAGCAGTATAACTAGTTCCCCCTTGGTTGTTTATACCATCTGCTCCTAAATATATACAAGGTGTTGATGTAGAAGTATTACCATTTTCAAACGTAACATCTCTAAAACCTAAAGTCATGGCAACACTTTTAGAACCATTATAAATTTTATAACTTGAACTATTCATTTCCAAATATTGACCTTTTGAGTTAGGTTCTGTTCTTGCAACAATTTGACCATTTTTATTAACTATAAATGTACCACTACCTATATTTATTGTACCACCTGTAATATTTTTACCTGTAATTGCATTGGCACTTATTTGGTCGGCTGTTATTGTACCTGTTTCTATTTTAGCACCATTGATTGTAGTTGTTCCTCTATATGACCAAGATGAAGTTAATTGATGTGAGCTATTTATTTTATCTTGAGTGTTACTATCTAAACTAGAAAAAGTAACCTTACCTGTAATATTAATATTTTTTGAAATAATATCCAGCGCTTCATCTGTTAATGTCATATTACTTGAACTAGTACCACTTTTTACTAACCAACTTATTTTATTAGCAGTTTGTTCAATTCTACTAAAATTACTATTTAAAACAGATGTATCATTAACATTAGCAACAGAAATAGTTTTACTATATGTTTTTTTATTTTCAATATTTACTGATATTTCTATCGTACCATTATTTCCTGATACAGAATTTAATAATATAGTTTTATTATCAGATTTTATACTAGCACTACAATTTGTCGTATTCGTTATAATAACCTTATACTCTCCATCTCCTGGTGTACCATTCACAGCTTGTAACATTTTTTCATTTTTATATATATTAACTGTTGATACTGGCTCAATTGTTCCAGTAGTCGGTCTATTGACCGATACTGAAAACGAATTACTTATATAACTACTCATTATTTAATCACTCTCCTATTTTGGGAATCCGTTAGTCCAATTTTGTGGAACAGTAGTCATTGAGAATCTTCTCCACTCTTTTGTAATTTCTATTATCTTAGGTTGAGCTATACCTTTGTTATGTTGCCAACTACTATCAAATGTTAAACCTTCAGCTAACCACCAGTCACCACCACAACTTGCACAATAATGAGAACTATCTCTATCATCTGTACCACTTTCATTCCATTTTACCTTACGTAAATCTATGCAAGTATATACATATTCATATTTTGTGTCAAAGTTTTTAATATCAGAGAATGGGTGATACATACAATTTTCACCATTAACCTTATTGGTTTCTCGTAAGATTATAGTTTTACTAGTGCTTGTAGTTTTTATACTGTCACTAAAATATTGATTACTATCACCTGAAAAACTTTCAGCATAGAAGTTTCCATTAGGAACTGGTAAATCTTGCACTTTTTCCCATTGACCATTATACCATCCATAAACTTTTATATTTCTCATTTCCACTCCAGTATTTGCACTAAAACCTGAATTTTTAACCCTATATACATTTGCCCACGCACCTAATGCTCTAAATTGTACTGCTCCTGGACAACCTACTTGACCACAATTGTGAGCTATTGCAGTAGGTCTTTGTTGATTTTCCCAACGTGATTGAGTTGCCCAAGTGTCAGTTACTCCACTGGGCAAAGCTTCGTGAGGTTGTGGCATTGGATACATTTTATCTAGGATGTAAGCAGATGTGCAAGATGTAGTGTATTCATCATTAGTAGTGCTTCCGCCTGAACCCACATTAACAGTTATAGAAGCTGATTGACCTTCTAAAGTTGTCGCAGTTATAATACAACTTCCGTCAATACCTTTAGAGTCTACTCTACCTCCACGTACTGTTGCGACATTTTCGTTGCTTGACTTCCATGTAACCACCTTATTTGTCCAACTTTCATTGAATTTTAGTATCAATCCTAACTTACTCCATTTATCCATATGTCTAGCACTTGTGTCCTCGAACCAAATTTGATTTGAAGTACCTCCACCGCTCGGTGCTTCTTGAGGAGCGTAAACTCTAACCCAATCAACATACATAGTGTATTCAGTCATATTACTAGGAACACTACCACCGGCGGCACCTAAAGCTTGATTTAGTAGGATATAATGTGGTTGGTGGAACATGAACCATGTGTTATCATCGGATATGTCAGAATGTCCTATAAGTCTATCATCTACATAGTAATCTAGTCTATCGTGAGTCCATTCCATAGCATAGATATGGTAATCATCGAAGCTTCCTATGTTTCCTGAATCAACCCTACCTAAATCTTTCGCATCCCAGTTGTCCCATACTAAGTCTGTTCTGTACAATGCACCGGCTGTAGTCCAAGCATAACCATATTTGTGTTCCATGATGTCGATTTCACCACAGTATGGCCATGTTATACCGCCACCTTCTTCGTAGTTACCTCCTAATGTCCAAAATGCTGGGAATGAACCTATTGTTTGTGGTATCTTAATTTTAGCTTCAAATCTACCATACATAAATTCTCGTTTGTTGTCTGTATGGATACAACCACTTGACCATTCTTTACCATTTGACCATTCCTTCTTAGCTTTTATAACAAGATTACTATTTTCTACCCATACGTTATTTGTTCCTGCCACATAATTTTGAACTTCATTCGGTCTACTATAGTTGTTTTCATAATCCCAGTTAGCAGTATTTAAAGTTGTACCAGTGAAGTCATCCTCCCATATTAGGGTTCTACCTGGTCTATAAGCATCGCTTGAACCACTATCGCCACCGCCTGGGTTACTACCACCTCCACTAGATGAGTTGCATAGTTCCTTTAATTGAGTTACTGTGAAAGCTGAATTCCATACTTTGAAAGTATGTATTGTACCTTTCCAATATTTACTCTTATTGCATTCCGCATCTTGATAAGCTCCTAGTATTAATGAATAGTCGTTCATGTCGTATGCATTCTTAGTAACTGCAACAGCTGAGCCATTTATTACTATTTGGCTAACCACACCTTTAGAGATTGCTATGGCAATTTTATTATTTTTACCACCAACTAATGTCCAACTAGATTCATAAGTACCATCGCTAGCGTTTTGTCTATTTCCTATTATATAGTAGTGATTATCTTCGTTATTATAATATACTTTTAATCCGTCACCGTCGGCATTCTCATATGCACAGTGGAATAAATATGGCTGTTGCCCTTGACTAGCTCCATAATCATCAAAGTCAATGAATATAGTGTAATCACTTGCAGTCTTGAATGGTTTTACTCCAGTGTCTATATATTTAGAAGAACCGTCAAATACTGTATCGGCTAATTCGTATACTGGTGTAGGAGTAGATGTGCTTGTAAGAGTAACAGTAAATACATTACTTGTCTTAGTATTACCATCTGAATCTGTAACTCTTATAGCCATTCTATAAGTTCCTGCATTACCTGAATTATCATGCTTAAATTTATAAGTTGTCCCATTAGCAGTTACATCCTCTGTTTTATCGTAGAACATATTTCCACCATCCCATGATACTTCATGTTTTGTTACTGCTATATTTGTACTATATTCAATGTAAAATTCTGTTTTTTCAGTTTGTGTTATATTTGATATATTACTTATAGTTAATGCAGTTGAATTTTTAGTTAAATTACAATATGTTAAATACTTACCTGGGTCATAACAACCATATCTTATTTTGTTTGTAGGTGCAGTGAATGTGTATTTATAGTTATTATTACCAGTACTAGTGAATAACTCTTTAACAAATTTATCATTGTCGTCATAAGCATATGCCCAAGTCCATGTAGCATCCATTTGTAGTGTATAAGTTGCACCTTTTTCAACTGTTACTGCATTAACTGTTGCCCAACATTCTGCATTATCAGTTATAACATGTGTACTTTGATTTATACCTTTTCCATAAGTCATGTTACCTATAGTTTGAGAAGGAGTTGTACCACCTGAATCTTTAGCTCTTAGTGTACCATTTGATACAGTTAATGTAATTTGTTTTGATACACCTGAATGTGAAGTACCTGTAATTATTACTTCACCATTAGCTCCTGCATAAGTAGAACATAGTCCACTATGAACCCAAACTAGACTAGAATTATTAGATGACCATGTTAGTGATTTATTAATACAATTATCATTAAAAGTAGGTCTTACCATGCAGTTATGTGAACTATCATTAAAATCCATAGCACTTAAAGAGAAGTCATTAGAATTTAACACTAGGTTATCAGTACTCAATGGATAATATTTTACCCAATCAACATATTGAGTTATTTCTGTTGTATTGCTATCAGGAGTACCCCCACTAGCACCAATTGCCTGATTAAGTAAAATAAAGTGTGGTATATGGAATGCTCTGTTATCAGTAGCACTTGTTCTGCTTAATTCATTTCCATCAATAGAGAAAACTAAACTACCATCTGTATTCCATTCCATAGCAAACTCATGCCAATCACCAGTAGGATAATTATTATACCATACACGACCACTTTCTTCTTTTTCATTAAAGAACGTACCACAAGTTAGTTTACCATTGTAAAATTCCATTACATCAAATTCACCACAATAAGCCCACCATTCACCTAATGTATCAGGACTACCATTTTCTTTATATCCAAATTCAAAACTGTCTCCTAAAGTCCAAAATGCACCAAAAGAACCATTCCAATTACATGGTCTAACTCTTGCTACTATTTTACCATACATAAAAGCAAAATGACCTTTAGAGATAATTGATGCTGATGTCCAAGAACCATCACTTGCTTTTTTACCTCTTAATGCTAATATACCATCGTTGATTTCAGCATTAGTGTTTGTATATCTTTGAGTTTCATTATTTCTAACATAACCCAATTCATATCCCCATTTATTTGAGTCTACACTATTACCTGAGAAATCATCTATTACATAAGCACCAGTAGAATCTAGTAATGAGCTTGAACTTGAACCATTTTCTTTTAATGTACCTGTGATTGCAGTACTTGCATCACCAGTAGCACATATTAATATTTTAGTTATATTTGCTGGTACAGTGAATGTATATGATAAAGCTTTATTTGACCAATCATCTGTATTACCTTCGGCAAATGATACATAAGAATTTGATGAATTATAATAACAAATACATACATAATTAGCTTTATTAAGATTGATAGTATAAGATTTACCAGCAGTCACACTTATATAATTCAATGTACTATAATATGTTCCATCTGTGGTATCTGTAATTACACCATCATTAAGTCTTTTATATTGAGTAAAAGTTAATCCACTATTATTTACTAAAGTGACAGTAAATATATTACTTGTCTTAGTAGTACCTTTTGCAGTTGTAACTCTTATAGCCATTTGGTAAGTTCCTGCACTACCTTTATTATCGTGTTTAAATCGATATCTTGTACCAGTGGATTCCACTTCGATTGTTTTATCGTAGAATGTATGTCCTCCATCCCATGAAACTTCATGTTTTGTTACTGCTATATTTGTACTGTAATCAATATAAAATTCTGTGTTAGCAGTTTGTGTTATGTTTGCTATATTACTTATAGTTAATGTTTCAGGAGTGATTTCTCCTCCACCACTGCCACTACTTTCAACTGCTTTATCAATTATTACATTGATATTAGAGTTATTTTGATAACTTTGTTTACAATCTAATTTAGTTAATCCAACAGTAGAATAATTTCCAGTATTATCCCATTTTAAGAATTTCAATATTTTAAAGAATGTATTATTGTCCAATTTTAAATGTGATTGAGAGTCAAAATTAGTAGTATAAATACTTCCTTCATTGAAGAAATTATTTTTAATATTTGCTCCTTTTATATGTCCTCTTAAGTCTAATCCAAAATTTCTACAATTAATAACATTACAATTGAAACCTCTTTGGATTGTCAAAGCAGATGTTCCATTATAAACTTCATTGTTTATGAAAAATAAATTTTTACCGTTCTCATATCCATCTTCAAAATCCAAAGCTAACTTTGTTACTTTATATTCATTTTCATCAGCAACATAGTTGAATGAACAATTCTTTATTAACAAATGATTGTATATACCAGGATGCATAGCACATGTTCTTGTATTATGTGATTTCACATTAATTAGTTCACAATTTGTAGCCCCACCTGTATGGCATATTGTCATACCTGATGATGTTGTAGTTGAAGTGAAACCAGTAATTCTCATAGATTTTGAACCACTTGGTATTTTAACTACTTGATACTGTCTTGTTTTTATTGTTGTTTTATATGCAGAATGACTATCATAAAAATGAAAAAACAATTCTGCTTTGTTTAAAGCCAATCCTCCATATCCTAAATACACATTACATTGTATTTCACCTCTATCTAACAATGTTGAAATATCAATTAATTCTGTTGTACTCATAGTAGTACTACTAACTGTGTTGCCTTGGTCATTTATATAATATGCATTTGGGAAGGCTAATTGACCAGGAGTTCCTACATATCCTGCTAATTTACCTCCAAATACACCTAAATTGTAACCAACTGAATATCCCATTTCCATATCTTCAAAAGATGAATATCTTGCACCATTGATTTCAGCAACTGCAAGACCTTCACCAGGTATGTTATAATTTGTATTAGTTTTCGTTGCTTCAAAATCAAATCCATCATAGTTACCAATTAATTTACCATTTTTAACATGAGAATCAAAGCAATCTCTTAAGTCTACTAGATTTGATACATTAATGTCATTACATTGTGTTGCCTTAAATGTAGCACCATTCATATCTACTGTGAAATGGTCAGGTAAAACTACTTTATCAGAATGATAATCTAACATATAAATTTTATTTAGCATAGTAATCTTATTATGACCATTATTTTTAACTGCTTTAAACAAGTTGTTCAATCCTGTATTATTTGTTTTAGCTTGTGATATACTAGCAGTTTCACCAACAGTAATATTATATGTAGATAAATCAGCAGTTGTCATATTATAATTATTTACTTGATTATATGTATCATTAACTATTAGTATATCAAAAAATTGTTCAATACTCGCTACACCATTGTCATCTATGGTTTGAATGCTAAAGTAAGTTTCTCCAGTAGTAGCAATTGAACCTATATCTATTGAATATTCTCCTGCTTTAGTGGTTTTAGAATATGACTTATCATTTATTTTAACAATAGTTGTAAAACTTTTACTATCATCTTTATTTAAATACTCAGCTTGAGTACTATCAGATACATAATATTTAATACTTATCGTTTCATTAATTTTTTGTTTAGGATTGAAATATCTAATATATAATTCAGGTATTTTTGTGGATGTGAGATTATTAGTAGAATTTATTGTATTTGCCATACTTATTTCCCTCTTTCTATATAAATTTTATAAATATTAACTCGTGCAAAATAACATGTGAATGTCAATGTTATATTTGATAAATTACCAGCAATAGTCCAATAAGTATCTACTTTACCATCACTAGATAACGCTTCATTTATTTGCACCTCATTAATCATGTTAGAATTACTTATGTTATTAGCTGAACCATCACCTAAAACCAAACTACGTAAAGAATAAATTGATGATGGGTCACTTGTTCCTAATCCTAAAACTACGTGTACTTTATCATTTTTATTAAGATTTAATGGATGATTACTTATAGCAACACTAACATCTTGATTTTGATTAGTACTTATATAAGTTCCATAATTAACTGCATTATTTAATGTAAATGAAGCACCTTCCACTAAAGTACCATTGTCATAAATTACTTCAAAATTACTATTAGCACTATCTATAACATCTACTGTTATTGTTTTACTTGTTAAGCCATTTGCTGATACAGTTATATTATATACATCATCAGTTTTATTGTTATCACTAATAGAAGTTACGTTTACAGATTGAGCAATATGATAATTATCAGCAGTAAAAGTTAATTGACTTGTAGAAAGTGTCAAATAAGAAGATGATGAAGTAATATTTATAGTTGTACTTGATGTAGGTTTATTTGATAATTTAAAGTATATTGTTTTATTTCCACCTTCAGCAATATCAATATATGTGCATGAAGGTAATATTTCTAAAGTATCATCTACAATTGGTGTATCAGGTATATCAGGTTTAGTAGTTTCTTTTTCAGCAACTGCATTGATAACTATATTTCCATGTACATTTTCAATAGTTATTTGTTTAGCAGATTTTCCTTCCCATTCCACATCTGTTATAACACCAAGTCCATCAGTATAATCAACTCCACCCATACTTACAGTTAAAGTTTTTAATGTATATCCTTCATTAGGTGCAACTATGCTTTGGAATGTTGTAGTTATTGAAGTATCTAAAGTATCACTTCCTGTTGATATACAATTAGTTACATTTCTAGTTACTGTATAAACCTTAGTGCCTGAAATCGCTTCTGTATATACTGTAATATAAATTTCACCAGTAACGTTAGGTATATTGATATTGTTTCCACTAACTGTTGAACTACTTACATCAGTACCACCCATTACACAATAAATTTTAGTTATTCTATAACCACTTTTTGGAGCAACAGTAGTAGAATAACTAGAACCTTTTTTAACAGTTGTAGCTGAATTAGTACTTGTTGATTCAAATAGAGTATAAGTTACAGGATAAGTATCTGTACTTCCACCAGTTGCTTCTGTATTTACTAAAATACTCACATCACCTGTAACATTGCCTATGTAGACATTATTACCATTAACAGCTGAGCTACTTATATCAGTGCCACCCATTACACAATATATTTGAGTTATTCTATAACCATTCTCAGGGGCAATAGTAGTAGAATAGCTAGAACCTTTTTTAATAGAGGTACTTGTATTAGAACTAGTAGCATCATGTAAAGAATATCTTATTGTATAATAAGTATCTGTACTTCCTCCAATTGCTTCTGTTGTAATAGAAATAGTAATATCACCTGAAACATTGGCTATGCTGATATCACCACTCGTACCATCTCTATCAATTATATTTACACCACCCATTGTACATAGAATTCTAGTTATTTTATGACCTGCATTGGCAGTAATAACAGTATGATAACTAGAGCCTTTTTTAATAGATGTACTAGTATTGCTACTTACTGAATTATTTAAATTATAAGCTATAGTATAATAAGTATCTGTACTTCCACCAGTTGCTTCTGTATATACAGTAATATTAATTTCTCCTGTAACATTAGGTATATTGATATTATTACCATTAACAGTTGAATTACTTATGTCATCACCATTCATTACGCAATATATTTTAGTTATTCTATAACCACTTGTAGGAGTGATAGTTGTAGAATAACTAGAACCCTTTTTAACAGTTGTGTTTGAATTAGAACTAGTAGCATTATTTAAGTTATATTTAACAGTATAATAAGTATCTACTGATACTCCTGAATTTATAGTTACAGTAAATATATTACTTGTTACTGTTTCTCCACTTGAAGTTGTAACTCTTATAGCCATCCTATAAGTTCCAGCACTAGTTTTATCATCGTGTTTAAAAGAATAATTATTACCACTAGATGTTACATCACTTGTTTTATCATAGAATGTGTTTCCTCCATCCCATGAAACTTCATGTTTTACTACTGCTTTATTTGTAGAATATTGAATATAGAATGAATTTCCTACTGTTTGTGTTATATTTCCTATATTATTAATAAGTAATTGTGTTTCTTCGCCATTTTTACCATATGTAACTCTCAAAGTACATGAATTATAAGTACCATTTTTCCAACTAGATACATCGAAAATTGCAGAACTATTTGAAAAAGTTGTTGCACTTATGTAATTACTTCCATTATTACTAATTTCTATATTAGTAATATCTGAAATATCCGTACTATAATTAACTATAAGGTTATTATTGGTAGTCGAAGGACTACCAATAATTGAAAGATTTGCCATCATATCACCTTCCTTAATCTATTATATTTCCATTTATATCACATTTAGTTACTATTGTATCTTTAGTTATAACTATTGTATAATCATCTACATTTTCTTTTATTTCATTAATCTTTTGATTTACTTTATCAATATCAGATTTACTAGCAACTGGACTACTACCACTTACTATTTCTAAATTACTACCATCCCAACTAATATGTGAAGCATTTTTATTACCTATTAATACTTCTCCATTAGTATTAAATTCATAAGTTTTAGTACCACTCTTATATCCAACTATACCATTAACACCACTATAACTACCACTAGTTCCGAATACATTTTTACCCATAGCAACACCAGTTGGTAATCCATTACTAACTGTACCTGCAAATATTTTAGGAGTTAATACAGTTGAACCATTAATTGTTGTCTTACCAGTATCCCATTCAGTAATCCAAGTTGGTAAATCTGCTTTACCATCTTGACCTGCATTACCTTTAAATGCTTTTGCCCAACTAAATACCTTATAATAAGTAACATCATTAATTACAATCGGAACACTAAAATTACCTGATGAAGCCAATTTGTCACCTGTTATAGCCGTAATAGTTATAGTTGTTCCATTTTTAGTCAATGTTAATCCATCTACAGTAGGTAAAGTACCAATAGTAGGTGTTATTTCTTTAGTACCTTGGTAAACTTTTACTTGTGTTGTTGTAGTAATAGCTGTTTCTATAGTTCCATTATTTTCACAAGGAAATGTATGGTTTTCATTAGTTAATATTATGGTATATCCATCTGCTCCATCATCACCACATTTTACTTTACTATAGCTAAATGCTTTATTAAAAGTTATTCCATCAATTATTACAGGAATATTAAATGAGCCATTTGAAGCAAGTGTACTTCCAACCAAAGCAACTATTGTTATAGTTAATCCATCTCTTGTGATTTTTAAACCATTAACAGTTGGCATTGTGCCAAAACTAGGTGTTACAATCTCACTACCTTTATAAGATATAACTGTTGTAGTGACAGCTTGTTGCATTTCAATTTGTCCTTCTGCGTTAGCTACGAAGCTATGATTATCATTAGTTAAGTTAATAGTACATCCATCTACACCATCAGTTCCATCAGAACCATCTATCCCATCTACACCATCAATTACTTTAACTAATGTTATAGTATCACTTAAGTCACCTGCTTTAATAGTAATAGATATTTTTAAATTATTAGTAAAATCATTAACTGATAAGGTTCTTGTGTTTCCTTCACCATTTAAAGTAACATTTGGACTTGTAGACCATGTTATAGTATCATTAAAATTTTGTTGATTAGCAGTTAAAGTTATAACTGTTGAATCTTTAGGAGAATTATTTTTATCAAATGCTATTGCTTGTCTATTTGCAGATAATGATAGCAATCTAGCATCTGAACCATTAGTACCATCTGTACCATCTTCACCTTTTAATGATAAAGCGTAAGTAAATTTTTTTGTAAATGTTATTCCATCAACTGTAATAGGAATTGTTAACGTACCATTTCTTGTTGACATACTATTAGATACTGTAACTATAAAATAAGTATTTGTCGTACCATTATTTGTTATTGATACACTCATACCATTTGGCATTCCTGTAATATTACCTATTGTTGTAGCTACTTGAGTACCACCTTTGTAACCTATAATACCACAATTTGCAGAACCAACTAAAGCAGTTGATGAATTACCTGCAAATGTATGAGATTCATTTGTTAGTAAGACAGTATAAGCATCCCAACCATCATTACCTTTAGTCAAACTCCAAGTGTAATCAGAAGGATTTGTACTATCTGCTTTAATTTCATCTGTATATACACCCATATAATCACCAGGGTCTTCACCATTATTATTAGTGAATGTTGTACCACCATCGTTAGAATATTTTATATGTACATAAGCAGAAGTACCATTTAAACCATTTTGACCATCTTGCCCATCATTTCCTTTTATTTGACCAACGTTTATAAATTCATTACCATTCCATACCCATAAGTCTTTATCAATTATATATCCGTCACCATTTTCATTTCCATTAGGATGAGCTTGGTCTAATTCTTCTTTACTATTATAAGAATCTAATATTTTAACTGAAGTACCATCTGAACCCTTTTGTCCATCTAATACTTTTACTATTGTAATACTATCGGTTAAACCTCCACCAGTTACTGTTATTTTTATTTGGTTATTATCTGTAAAGATTGTTGGATTTAATGTTCTATTATTACCACTACTACCTAATTCTACATTTGGTGAAGTAGACCATGTTATAATATCATTAAAATTTTGTTGATTAACTGTTAATACTATTTCAGAATTATCTTTTAATGTATTATCGCTATTAAAAGCTATTGTTTGTCTACTTGCAGATAGTGATAATAATCTAGCATCTGAACCTTCTATTTTTTTCCATTTATATTTTGAAAACACTGTTGAATCTGTTTCAATATTATCTACATACATACCCATCCAAGTACCAACTTCTTCACCATCACTACCAGTAAAGGTTACTCCGTCATTAGAATATCTAATATGTACATAAGCAGAAGTACCATCTTCACCTTGGAACTGACCAACATTTATAAATTTATCTTCTGTCCATACCCATAAATCTTTATTAATTATATATCCGTCACCATTTTCATTTCCAGTAGGATGAGCAGAATCTAATTGTTCTTTACTATCATATCTTCCCAATACTCTTACTGAATTCCCATCTTTACCATCTTTACCAGGAGTACCTGGAATTCCTTGCATACCCTTAAAGGATATTGAATAAGTAAATGTTTTAGTAAATTTTAATAATCCAACTGTAATAGGTATACTTAATTCACCATTTTCAGTTAAGTTAGTATTAACATTTATATTCATAGTAGGAGTAATTGTATTGTTATTATCAATAGTGATTGTCATTCCTTTAGGTATATTTTCTATTGTTCCAATAGTAGCTTTAACTAATTGGTCTCCTCTATATACTAAGACATTACAAGTAGTAAAACTTGCTAAAGCATTAGAAATATCACCAGGAAAAACATGTGCTTCATTTGTTAATACAACAGTATATGCATCTAAAGGATTTTTTGCTCTATTGATTGAAAATCTTTTTGTATATGATACTCCATCATAAGTAGCTATTAAATCAACATAAGTACCTTTTGCTTCACCTGTCCAATTTGTAACTGTATAAGTTCCTGTTTTTGTATCTAAAGTACCTTCTATATCACTATTAGGTTTAGCACTATATGAAACTCCATTAATTAATTCTTGTCCAACATAAGATAAAGTTATCTTAGCAGAACAATCTTTAAAAGAGTCTTCTCCAAAAGTACCATCAGGTTCAATAGGTACTATGTGAGTGTCATTAGTTAAATTTGCAACTATACCCTTTTCTCCATCTTCACCTTTTATCTTTTTCCATTTATAATCAGCAAAATTAGTTGAATCAGTTTCAACATAATCTGTATATTGTCCTATCCAATCTCCAGTGTCTTCTCCATTGTTATTTGTAAATGTTTTGCCATCGTTACTATATTTTATATGTAAATAAGTAGTTCTTCCGTCAGTACCATTTTTACCTGGGATACCTTGTTCTCCTCTAAAAGGTACTCCATCTGACCAACCATTATTTTCTTCTAACCAAACATATAATAAACCATCTATAACATAAGCATCTCCAGGTTTACCAGTTGTAGGTAATTGGTCTTTATTTTCTAGCTTACCAATTATATTAACACCTGTACCTTCTTCACCTTTTTCCCCTTTTATTGATTTAGTTATAGTCATTACTTTTTGGAAAGTATTTTTATCTACTGTTATATTTAATGTAACAGTAGCTATATTTTTAGATAATGAAGTTACATCTAATCTTCTTGTTGCACTACTATAAACAGAAGTACAACCATCATCTATTCTCTCTAGGTTAAATGAAGTAATTTCAGATAATCCTTTATAAACTTTTACATAAGTATAAGCAGTACTTATAGCTTCAAATGTATAGTTACCATTTTCATCACAAGGAACACTATGATTTTCATTGGTTAATAACACTGCATATCCATCTGAACCATCAGTAATTTTTGCTAATGTCATAATATCATAATAAGTGTCTATCTCATATCTTATCATTAATATTTTTGAATCACCAAAATAGCTATCATGATTTACTATTAAAGTATTTGCATTTTTTGATGAAGTTATTTCAGTCCAATCATCATTTTCAGAAACTCTATAATACCATCTTGAAGTTCTATCAGCAGATATATTATTTCTAGTAGCTGTTAATGTAATTGAAGTTGGATTTGGAGTTTCTGTAAAACCACCTTTATATCTAAATAATTGATTACCATTAATTGATACTGATTTAGCATCTTGACCAACTACACCATCATGCAATTTTACAATAGTCATTTCATCAGTATATTCACCACATACTACTTTTATAGTGATAGAATTTGAATTATTTCCCCATATTGGGTCATCATGTTTTAATATAAATGAACTTAAGTTAGAATTGCTAGGTATATTTGTCCATTCATTAGTTACTTTAGCATCTCTATAATACCAGTCGAATACAGGATTTTGTATATTGGATACTTGAACATTTAAAGTTATTGATGAAACATTAGGATTTCCATCTTTATCATATTTAAATATTTGGTCACCAACTAACATTACATATTGAGCAGAACCTGCTTCACCTTTTAAGTTCTTTTTAGCTGAATCATCTAAACTATCCCAAGTTAATGTTCCTGTCATTAATACTTTTCCAGCATCTAATTTAATTACATTATCTCCAATAGTTAATTGAGAAGTGGTTTGATTATACTTAACATAATTCAAAATTAAATTATCAGCAGTTTGTTTAATTGCAGTAGCATTTTTTTGAACTAAAACTTTTAAACCAGTTTTACCATCAATATCTTCTTCCATTTTAGATATTGTTTGACTAAAATTATTAGAAGTTTTTCTTATGTCTAAAATACTTTCTACTAATTTACCACCTATACCTAATAGTATTGCATCTGATACTGCATTTTTATATTGAGTATTTTTTACAGATACATTAGCTATTGCATTTAACATAACAGTAATTTCACTAGGGACTATTGTGTTATCACTTATAGAATTATTAACTAATGAATTTAAATTATTAATAGAAGTATTTAATGCATCTAAATTTTTATTTAAATTATTTATTGTATCAGTATTATCTTCTTCTGAATTCTTTAATCTTTCAATTAAAACTTGATGATATTGCGACATAATAGTATATTTATCTAACAATTGATTTTGTATAGCTGATATGTCTATTTTTTCATCAGATGAAATTTCCATATCTTCTGATACTTTTGTTATCAATTCTTCATATTGAGCTAATGTTTCACCTAAATTTATCATTGAAACATTTATATTATTTCTCAATTCCTCTAATTCTTTATTATTATTAAAGTTTTTTTCAACAGTAGATATTGTTTCTTTAGTTTCTTCGGCAGTTTTTTCTATTTTATTAACTCTTTCAACTAAAGAACCTGAACCACCTTCAGTAGAACCTAATACTTGTTTAATTCCATCTACATCTTCTTTTATTGTCATATATTTTCCATTTAATTCATCATATTTACCTAATGCTTCACCTGTTAATTTAGAAGAAGCTCCATTACCAGTATCATTATAATAAATATCATAATCGTCATGGGGAACTTGTGTTCCTATACCATTTTCATTTATATATATCATTTTTTTAGTTGCTGTTTCTTTTATCCATTCATTGCTTTCTTTTAAAACATATGGATTATCATTCATATCCCAATATATATACTTCATACAAGATTTACCATCATTTACTATGTATGGCGTATTATCTGATTTATCAATTATTACTAATCCAGTCCAAGATATATATGTCGTTGCAGGAATGTTAGGTAATAACATTAAACCAACTCCTTCCTATAAAATTTTTTTATTAATCTTGTCATAATTAAGTCCTACTCTATTCTTATTTACTCTATTAATAGTACTTCTACTCTTCTTAGCTATTTCATAAGCCTCTTTACCTTGTGTTAATCTCTCACCTATTGATAGTGAAAATGTATTCTCATCTTTTTTATTAGATAATTGTAATTCAATTGTTTTATCTTTAAAATTTTGTGTATAATTTATTAAATATACAACTTCAATAGTTGTTTCACCTTTTAATACTATCATATCCCCTAAGCCTAATTCTCCATTCCAATGTTGTCTAAAACCATTATCAATTAATTTTTCAATAAAATTAACAGAATCAATAGTCCAAGTTTTAGTAGGATAACAACTTTCTTTTAATTGTTTTTTACCTATTCTCATTAAGGTTAAACCATCTGTAATAGAATCATTGCTATAAGTATCTTGATATATAAAATCTTTTAATTCATTTAATAAACTTTCGGTAAATATCAATACGCCATTTTCATCAGTTGCATATTTTTTCTTACATAATTTATTTATATTATCTATTGAAGCATCTATATTTCTAATGTTCTCATCTAATTCTGTTACTTCTTTTTCTAATAATACTTTTTCATCATTTAGCTTTACTAATCTTTCTTGTTGTTGAGCTTTAAATTTTTCATCAGTAGTTTGCTCTATAGTAAACTCAATAGATTTCATTTGTGCATAAACTATTAATAATCTATTTTTCTTCTGTGTTAATGTAGCAGTTTTTTCTTCTTTTTCTGTTCTCAATTGATTCCATGTTACTGCTCTTACATTTACCATTTGATAGTATTTATTTAATGCATTTATTAATTCAGTACTCATTTCTTCATTTTCCATAAAATATGAAAAATTTTCTACATAAGTATCACCACTAGGATTAACTTCACTTATAGTTAAATCATCGTTTCCTGATAGTGTCAATACAGTTGTAATATCCTCTGTATCATCTTCTTTTTCCATACTCTTAAGATAATTATCATAAGATAATATTAAATTAGGGTCATCACCTAATTCTTCATCATCATATAAGTCAACTGTTTTATCATAGCTATTAAATACAGGAAAGCATTCAAATTGTTCTGATATATCATCATTAATAAAATCATACCAATTTGACGATACACTTTCTTGGTATCTTAATTTTTCTTCTTTTGTCAATTCTACTATTATTTCACCTGTAACATTGTCTAATATTGTTTCTTTTGATTTATATAAAACTTTAGGACTTACATATCCAACATGCCAACCAGTTGCATCATATAACAATTCATCTAAGCTAAAACAACCTTCTATATCAGCATATGGAGTTTTTAATGTTAGTGTAATATCCTCAAATTCTGCTATATTTTTAAATAATTTTTTTTCTCTTGAATAAGCTGTTATAGTTTTTTTCTTTTCATTTTCTTCACTTATATTTTTTATTACATAACATTCATCTTCATCTAAAAATATAAATCTTTCTGTTTTAAGTTCATCATACAAAGGATTTATTTCATTATTTTCACCATAATATTTATTAACTGAAAATGTAAATTCACTAACAGTTTTAACACCTTTTTGCATACTTTCTATAATGGAACAAGGTATAATGCCTAATTTTTTTCCATTCATTTTACTTAATATTAAATTGTATGAATCTTTAGCACCTCTTATTTTCATTTAATCACCTACTATATAATTACAGGAAATTCGCAAATAAATTCTATATTTGCACTTCCAGTAAGTGTTATATTGTTATTTCCTTTATCTAATTCTAATAAATTATAATTTTTTAATGTTTCAAATCTATTAGCTCCACCACTGTTTATTACAGTTCCCATAGCACAATCTACTGTAACCATTTCTCCACTGTTTAATCCACTTAATTCTACAAAAGTACCATTTGTATTATTTAATATTTTAATACTATCACTATTTGAAGCTGTTATATTAATTTTTGGCTTATATGTTTCATATAGATTACTATAATTAAATAAAACACCTGATTGACCACTAGCTTTCAAATTAAGCCTATTTGTTGGTATAGAATAACAATAAGGAGCATAACTCATAAATTCTACTTCTAAATAACCCCTAAAATCAGGAGTTAAAAATTTTGAAAAACTTACTGCTTTCAAATAATAACATAGATTATATCCACTAGAATAATCTACTGTTTGAAATTTTTTAAAATCTTTTTGAAATAACCAATTGTATACATTGATTATATCTCCATCACTCCATATGTCACCATCTTTTTTCATTAATTGTAAGACTATATTTTCAGAAGTGCGAGTTCCTTCAATATAACTCTTTTTCCCATTAAGTGTATTTTCTTCATTTAATTCTATATTAATTGTACTCCCTATTTGTTTTAGTTTATCCGAACTATCAAAATCAATTATTACAACATTGAAAGTTTCAGAATATACATTGTTGAAATAAAATTCACCATTCCAAAAACTACTTGCCATATTCTTTTCTCCTTTCTTTTATCTTACATATATAAAATAAGAAGGAAGAGTTATATTTTAACCCTTCCTTCGTAAATTTATTTCATATTTTTAACAATTTCCTTACAAATACTTGCTTTGTAATCTTTTAACATTTCATCTACTTTTCCTAAAGTAACATCATCTGCACCACCTTGAATTGTAATATTAGTATCTCCAATTGTAATATTATTAGTTTCAACATTACTAGAAACTTGTGGAGAAGTATTAATACCACTATCTTTTGGAAGTACTGTATTGCTATAATCTATATTAGGAGCAGTATAATTATCTGACATTTTTTGAAGTTCTTTCATAGTCTCTAATGCTACATTAAGATTATTTAACAATTCTTTCTTTAATGAATCACCCATAACTCCAAAATAATCAGAACTTGTATTAGCAAAATCCATTAATGCTGTTTGAAGTGTTTTGATATTTCCATCAATATCTGTAAATACTCCGGTATCAAGGGCTTGTTTAACCATTTCAGCTATTTTGCTTTCTGACCATGTTTTTTCCAAATTCTTAACTTCTTCATCAGAATTTTCTTCTATTTTATCTATTTGGTCATCAAACATGTTATTCACGTCAGTATTAATTTTATCCTGAACTAAATCTTCAAGATTTTCTTGTTCTTCTTTTAATTCTTTCATCAAATCTGCTAAACGTTTTTGCGTTTATATTCATATATGTTCGCTAAACATATACCGTTCTCTTATGAACTGCTCATACTTTCATATGAGACTAGACTATTTCTTCACCTTAATATTAAGGGTAGACCTTTTCGAGTGTCAATCGCTTACACCCTACGAGTATTTAAACTCTAGTCGTTGAAGGTTATTCATGTTAAATTATTTTAAATTAAGTTCTTTTATTAATATATTTTCTATATTATCATATTCCCAATATGGTATTCTAATTAATTTTATATTATTATCTTCACAATATTTTGTTTTTATAATATCATGTATTTTAGTAGTTATAAAACCATCAAGTCCACTAAAATATTTTATTATTTCATAATGTTGTATTCCATCATATTCTATCACTATATTAAAATTAGGTATATAAAAATCAAATGGTAATTCTCTTTTACTTTTACAATTATTAAATTTATATTGTGATTTAAAATTTATATTATATTTATTTAAAATCTCATTAATTTCTCTCTCACCTTTAGATTCATTACAATAAGGACATCTATCTCCTCTTTTAAATCTATCAAAATTAGTAAAATATGATTTATGACCATTTGAACATTTTACCAATATATTTGTTTTTATATTTATATATTCATTTGATAATATTTCATACCCAAATGATTCAATATATTCTTTAATATATTCATAATTTAATTTATGATATTCTCCTCTGTGTTCATCCGAACACTTTGGACATTTATATTTCGCCATTTTAAATAATTGAAATGTTGTCTTATATATCCCATGTTTGTCACATAATATTTTTATTTCGCTATGTAAATTTATATATTCGTTTGATAACATTTTATATCCAAATGATTCAATATATTCTTTGATATATTCATAACTATGCGAAAATTTTTTACCTTTTATTTCATCAGAACATTTTCTGCATCTTTGCCCATTTTTAAAATTTGCAAATTTAACATTATATGGTTCATGTTTTAAATTTTTACACCATACTTTAATTATACTTTCAATTTTATCAAATTTAACAAATTCAATAAATTCATAGTTATTGTCTTCTACAAAATCAATTATTTTTTCTTTATTCCATATTGTTCTCTTTTTTCTTCTTTTTATTTCACTGCATTTTGGACATCTTCTCCCACTTTTGAAATTAGCAAAAGTAACTTCATATAGTTCATGTTTTTTATTATTACATCTTATTAATATTTTTGAGTTTAATTTGTCAAATTTTATAAAGTTTATAAAAATATAATCTTGTTCTTCTATATATTTTATTATTGCTTCTTTTGTCCACTTAGTTTTCATAATTTCACCTCCATTTATATTATACTGTTTGTTTTATTAAAAGTAAAATATTTAAAATAATTTAATTTAGAATCTTCCTTGCATGAACACCCATTGTTTACGGATATTTAGGATTTAACCTTGTATCCATCCTTACGTTTTTTCTACTTTCGTACCTTCAACACATGATTTCTCTGTGCTTGTGGTGTAAGGCTTTAGGGATTACCTGCAATTAAATCTATTTTCAGTCGCAAATTACTTTACGACTAGGGCAACATTACCCACTTAGACTGTCATCACGTTTTGCTATTTCTATTTTCTTTTGTAAATCTTCAACAGTTTTTAATTGTTTGTTATAATCATCTTTATAATCAACATCGTCTCTCCATCTTTGATAAGCTTCTTTGGCTTTATTAAGTGCTTTAGTTTGTGCTTCTGCTTCTTCTTGTATCTTTTTAGTTCTTTTATCTATTTCATCATTATATATTTCTGTAATTTTTTCTTCAATAGTTTTAGTTTTTTCTAATTTAGTATTTTGTATATCTTTTAAATCTTTTTGATAATTTATTAATTCTCTTTCTAATTCAGGAATTGTATCTAAAGCAGTATCAAAATAATCTTCTAATGTATCACTTACTATACCAAATTCAGTTTCAGATAATGTATTTTTAAGTTGTTCTAATTTATTAGCAGTTCCATCTATTGTACCATCATCATTAATAGTGAATCCGTAATCAATTAATGTTTTTTGCATAGTAATTTTTCTATGTTTTTGATAAGCTAAACTATCTTCAGTTGCCTTAGTTAAATTCTTATATTCTTCAATTTTTTGATTTAGTAAACCAAATTGATTTTCATCTTCTAAATCTAATAAAGAATCTATTGTATCGATACGATTTTGAATAACTTTTAGACCATTTTCATAAGTTTTAACCCATGCATCATCTCTAAGTTTTCTCATTTCTTCTCTAATTTCCATCATTGAATCTTTTAATTCAAGTTGTTTATTAGTTTCTTCTTCAATTGATTTACTAGCATCATCTATTGAATCTTTATAATCATTATATTCATCAACTAAGTCTTGTAAATCTTCCATGTCTTGTAGATTATCTAATTTTTTCAATACTTTTGATAGATTGTCTATATTGCCATCTTCATCAAATGTAATACCATATTGAACTAATTGTTTCTTGTTATTATTCAACAACTCAGTATTTTGATTGATAATTTCTTGATTTTTATCTTTCATATTAGATAATATATCAAGCTGTTGTTTCATATAGTCTATTTTATTAGCTCCATAAGCACGTTCCATTTTAAGGTCTAATATATCTAAAGAATTTGAAAGCACATCAAATTGTCTAGTTAATTTATCTACCTTAGCTGAATTAACTAAGTCATTCATAGCCTTAGTGGTTTCTTTTATTTGTCTCTCATTTTCTTTTATTTCTTGTTCTAATTGCCACCATTCATTTTCAGCTTTAGGAATATTTTCATACATATCTTCAATATATTGGTCAAATGATTCCTTTATTGCTTCGTATTCTTGAGTAGATTTAGATTTTTTTATTTTTTCTAAAGTTTTTTCAGCACCTGTTACATATCCATTTTTATCAAATTTAAATCCTTGTTTCTTTAAGAATGCTTTATTATCATTTGCTCTATCTTGTGCAGTTTCTAATTTTGATTGTTGATGTTTTTGATTTTTTTCTAATAATTTATTAGCTTCTTTAATGTATCCTACTGCCTTAGACCAACTACTTAAATCAGCTTTTAACATAAATGTATCTGCCCAAGTTTCATTTCTGCTAATCATAGCATCCTTCATTTCCATTTTAATTGTCTTGAAGAATGTTTTAGCTTCTAATTCACATCTAATTATTTCTGCTTTAGCTTCTGCAATAGCATTAGCATATTCTTCCCATTGTTGTTGTGCTTCAGGGATTTCGCTAAATTGTAGATTATAATATTCATTTAATTTGCTTTGAGTTTCTGATAATTCTTTTTGTGCTTTTTCTAATTTTTTGCTTATTGCATCTTTTTTCTTTTCTAATCCACTCTTCTTACTTTCTAATGCCTTAGTTGCCTTTGATTTAGTGCTTGTCTTCTTAGTACTTTTCTTAGTACTCTTCTTCTTAGTTGATTTCTTTTTAGTAGTACTTTTCTTAGTGCTCTTCTTCTTAGTTGACGTACTCTTTTTCTTACTAGTTGATTTCTTCTTAGTAGTCTTCTTTTTACTAGCTTTACTTGATGTAGTCTTTCTATTGCTCTTACTAGCGCTCTTTTTCTTACTAGTTGATTTCTTCTTAGTAGTACTCTTTTTCTTAGTAGTTTTCTTCTTACTTGAAGTTTTCTTCTTTTTGCTTGTACTCTTTTTCTTACTTGAAGATTTCTTTTTACTAGTTGATTTTTTCTTACTTGAAGATTTCTTTTCAGATTTTGAAATTTGTTTCTCAGTTTTGTCTATTTGGTCTTCTAATGCTTTTTCGGCTTTTTCTAAACTTTCAACATTTTTTTGCATTTTAATAAGTTTACTATTGTAATTACTTATTGTTCCATCGTCTTTAAACTTAAATCCTTGTTTTTGTAAACTACCTTTAAGCTTTTTAGCCATGCCTTCCATGTTTTTAATATTTACTTTAGTTAAACTTTGTTGTTTAGTTAGTAAAGCAATTTGGCTTCTAAGTAATTTAGCACTTGCATTACCCCAAGTTCTTTCTTGTTTAGCTTTTAATATATCAACTTGAGTTCCTAATTTTTTAAGTAGATTATTCATGTTAGTTAATAAATCAATATTATATTTAACTGCACTTACTGTTAAACCAGTATCGATATTAGCTTTATATGTTTTCTTAGCCATTACACTAACTTCATTATTATTGTCAGTTTGTTGTTGTACACTATCACTTAATACTTGAACTTGTTCGCCTAATGATTGTACTTGAGGATTAGAAGCTTGAGTACTACCAAATGGTTGAGGTTGTAAATCAACAATTGTTGGTTCACCAACAGATGATTTTTCACCTTTACTTACATGATTAGTAGTAATTGTTACTGATTTACTATGGATATTACTTATTTTGCTTATAATACTGCTTAACTTACCACTAGCGTTATCGTTACAACTTATAGTAAATGATTTATTTGGTATTTTTTTGCTAATAACTCTATTTACTTTAGCAGTCGCATTATCTGTACAATCTATTTTAAATCTCTTATCAGATATTCTTAAACCATTAACTCTACTTACTACGCTACTAGCACTATCTGCACAAGTTATAGTAAATTTTTTACTAGGTATTACTTTACTAGCCAATTGTGAAAGAGTATTAAGAACTGCTCCTCCATTTGAACAAGTTACTACAACATTTATTGACTTAGAAGAAGGTGCGCTTGTAACCCTGTTTATCGTAGAACTTGCGTTATCTTGACAATTTATTGTAACTGTTACAGATTTATTTCCTAACTTAGCCACACTATTTATTTTAGGAGTAGCATTATCTTGACAATTTATTGTAACTGTTACAGTTTTATTTCCGATTTTAGTTATATTGTTTATTTTAGAAGTTGCATGGTCTGTACAATCTACTGTTATATGTATAGTTTTATCTTGTCTTGACATTATTTTTTCTAATACTGGAGTTGCATTATCATTACATGATACGTTAATTTCAACATTTTCTGTTTTCTTATTTAGTCCAAATCTTGATAATATTTCACCAACAGTTTCTTTTAATGAGACATCAATATTAATACTAACATTTTTATTATCTTTAGTTAAATCGTCAACTTCTTTTTTTGCATCAGAAACTTTTTCTTTTCCTGTTACATCGATATTAGTTATAGCTTTACCATTTACTTCTAATTGCCCTTTTTCATTTCTAGCCAAAGTTAATTGGTCTTTACCATTAACATTAACATTAGTTATAGCTTGACCATTTACTTCTAATTGACCTTTTTCATTAATAGCAACTGGCAATTGGTCTTTACCATTAACAGAAATAGTCGTAACTGCTTTACCATCTACTTCTAATTGACCTTTATTGATTTTGGCTTCTGCTATTTTTTCTTGACCATTTACTAATAAAGTAACTGTACCATTTTTATTAACAGCTAAATTGTCTACTTCTTTTTTAGCTTTTTCAGCTTCAGAAGTATCAGCATCTACTTTTACTTTAGCAGTCCCTTCCTTGCCGTCCACTTCATCAACTTTTTTCTCTACTTTATCTGCTCCCTCAGTTTTACCGTCAACTTTTGCTTTGGCAGTACCTTCTTTGCCATTTACTTCATCAACTTTTTTCTCTACTTTCTCAGCTCCTGAAGTATCTCCATCAACTTTTGCCTTAGCTTTACCTTCCTTACCATTTACTTCTTCTACTTTTTTCTCTACTTTCTCAGCTCCTGAAGTATCTCCTTCTACTTCTACTTTAGCTTTACCTTCTTTACCATCTGTTTCTTTTAATTTCTTTAATATGCTATCAATTGTGTCAAGTATTTTATCTTTACCTTCTATTTCTACTCCAGGTTTACATACATAGTCTCCAATTATTTTTAATTGTTCCTCAAATGTAGTAGCATTTTTAAGAGAATCTTGTATACCTTCTATTTGTAATATTGCTGTTGCAGTTTTTCCACCAAAAGTATCTACCATTTTTTCTAGCATTTCAACATTTTCTACACCATATGTTTGAGCATATACCATAGTTCTAATATCTTTTGGTAATTTTTCAAGTCTACTTTGTATTCCTTCTAGTCTTTCATCACCTTCAACCCCAATATTATATTTAAGTTTTATTTCATCAGGCATAGCTTCTATTGCTGATTCAACACTATCATTTTCCATAAAGTATTGAGAAGCATCTGCTATAAAATCAACTTTAGCTTGTCTTCCATCTATTTGGTCAACAACTGACATTATATTGTTAACTTGGTCGGAATTTTCAAATCCTTCAGCCTCTATTGCTACTTTTATTTCTCTATCTGAGATTGAATCTATTGCATCTTTTAATGCTTGAGCTTTTTGAGCTTCTCCATCTAATCCTGTATCACCAATATTTAAGCCTTCTAAAGATATACCTAATTGGTCAGCTAATGACATTAATTCTTTTATTTCAGATGATGTAAATTCCATACCACCTATTTCAATAGTTTTATTTACATCCCATGTTCCGTCCATTACTTGATTTATTGCATCTATTGTACTTTGTTCCAACTTACCTTTATCTTTTATTTCTGTTTCACAGGCTAATACTAATTTTTCTTCTACTTCTGTTACTTCATTGTCTTTTGTTACCGCATCTATTATAGTTCTTAATTGTTTAGGTAAATCTTTATTATCTTTTTGTTCTATTAACCAGTCTACCCTAACCTTACCTTCCATCTCATATTGACCTTCAAATTCAGTTTCAAAATTTTCAAGTTCTTTAAATTGAGACTCTAATTTTTTAGCAAATGAATCACCTTGTTGTAATTTTGCAGTAGAAGAACCATAAGCACTCATAAAACCATTTAAACCTTCAGTTGCTGATTTAAAGGCTTCTTCTAAATCTGCTCCACCTTTTAAAGCTGGTAAGAATACATCTGAATCTATACCAGTTAAATCTTCCATAGCATCAGCCATGATTCCTAATGAATGTGTATATTGTTCATTAGTACTTACCCCTTGTTCAAAACGAGTTTGAACTTCTGATAAGTAATTACTCCAATTTGAAAAATCAAATTTCCCGGTTTCATTAGCTATATTTCTTAAATTTTTTCCCCATTCATTTATAGCATTTGTTTTTTTGAATTCTGCATTTACTTTAGCAATTTCTGCTGAAACTTTTTTTGACATACTACCTGATAATCCTTTTGTCATCTCTTGAGTTGTAAACGCAGTTTTTTCAGATAATGTTTGTAAACCTTTAGCCATTCTATTGGCTTCTGCTTCACCATAAGTACCCCAATTTAGCCCTTTCATAAAAGTAGCAAATTTATTCTGTTCTTTTTCGGCTAATTTAGTTTTCTTATTAAATTCATTAACATAATTATCTTCAATTGTAGTATCTCTATTATTAACTTCTGTTTGTGCATTTCTAATTCTTTCTAATCTATCATTAATACTTTTTTCTTGGTCTTCTCTATATTTATTTCTATCTTTAATAATATTTTTTAAACTACCAGTATATCTTTTTTCTTCTCTAGTTTTTCTATCATTTGCATTTTGAAGATGATTTAATTCAGTTTCATAAGAATTTCTTTCCGGGTCTTGAGCACCATTTTTAGTGTCATTTTTCTTCATGTATTCTCGTGCTTGTTTTTTAGTTTCGTAATTATATAATTCTTGTTGTTTAGCAATTGCTTTATCTAATTCAGCTATATAACCTTGCATACTAGTAGTAAGATTTAATATTGGATTACCTGCTGAATCATATCCTTTAACAAGGTCGGGAGCTATTTGACCTATTTGTTGTTTTAATTCATTTAATCTAGTTAAATCTTCAGCAGTTTTATCAGATTTATTATTTAAATTATCATATTCTTTAGCTATTTCTTGTAGATTTGATTTTTTAGTACTTAATGTTTGTGCTTCATCTCTATATCCATCTTGTCTTTCTTTAGAAGCCTTTACTGCATTTTCTGTTGCATGAATATAATTGTCCCATGCTTTTACCATAGCATCTATTCCTTTAACAACAGCAGTAAATGCAATACCCATTAATACACCTTTAAATAATCCTAATGCTACTTTAGATAGAGTTGTCTTAACACCTAATTCTTTAAAACTATCGCCTAGTGTTTTTATTTCACCGGAAGAAGTAACAGCAGTACCTTGTATTACTTCTAATAGGTTATCAAATCCTGTAAAACCACCACCTATTGTTTTAGCTTTATCTAAATTTGATAAAGTTTTTACAAAAGATGAAATACCTACTAATGCACCAGCAGAACCAATTTTACCTAAGCTTGAACTTATTTTTCCTACTGCTTCTACTACTTTATTAGCACCATCTAATAGTCCTTTAAACATATCTGTTGTAACATTGCTAGTTAATATTCCTTTAAGATTTTCTTTTAAAGTGTTAAATTTACCAGCAATGGAATCCATATAGATTTCATTCCTTTATATTCAATTAAGTTCGCTACACTTAATCCGTTTTCTTTATATGAAAACTGCTTATAGTTTCCTATAAGAGTAGACTATTTCTTCACCTTAATATTAAGGGTAGACCTTTTCGACTACCAATCGCTTGTAGCCTACGAATTTGCATTCTAGTCGTTGAAGTTTATTCATATGATAAAATTATCACTTAGAATCTTACCTGCATGAACACCCATTGTTACTCTCACTTAGGATTTAACCATATGAGAATCTCTACGTTTTTTCTACTTTCGTACCTTCATAGAATAGTTTCCTTTCTATTGTGGTGTAGAGCTTTAGGGATTACCTGCAATTAAATCTATGTCCTATGCACATTTCTGTACATACGGAGAATGTTGTTTCTCTCTTTGAGCTGAACCTATCATCCAACCTTCATTGTATTCTTTTTGATATTGACGAACTCTTTCCCAACCTGTCATTAATGCTTGAAATACACCGGCTTGAGTTTTCGATTTGTTATCGTGGAGCTTTTTATCTATTAATAGTGTGTCAATTCACACATCCACTTCTTATGATTTCTCATAAGTCCAGCATATATTTTCACTCTCGTTTAACGTTAGAACTTATAGTAGCAACATCTATAAGTGATTATTCTTATATATATAATCGTGGAGGAAGCTCGTGGGGAGGTTATTGCTAACAATATCGCTCACTCCCTATGCGTTACGGATATTCTCTGTTAAGATACCCTCGGTATTACCATATCTTTCGACTTAGGCTTCACCGATACATCCCTCTAATTATCTTTAATATTTCTATCAAAGACGGCAGTTTTAAGATTTTTATATTTTTCATATTTTCTATCTAAGTAAATATTAGCATCTTTATAAATATATTCAAGAAAGTTTTTAATATCTTTTTTTGAACTAAGAACTATACGACTTGTTTTTTTATTTTTATTTAAATCATATATTCTTTTTTTATCAATGTTAATTATGTCACATATAGATTCAAGAAATTCATAAGTGCTTATTACGCTTACTTCTAATGTTTTTTCAGTGTAACATAAACAGCCATCGCCATCAAAATAACCTCTTATAAAAGCTGGAATAAAACTTTCTTTTATAGATTTTGGAAATTTTAACGTTAATGATTTATTTGGAACACATCCATATTTTATTAAATCATTCTTAATTTTATCATTTCTAAAATTTAATCTACATCTAGTTTCTTCTACTTTTATATCGCCTTTCCATTTTAAAAATGTTTTTAATTTATTTAGATGATTTAAATCGCTCGGTTTTAAATCAATACCTACTGTATTTCTATTTGAACTTACATATCCATCTGCAAACCAAAATCCTAACCAGTACGCTTTTTCTTCTGTATCTATTACATTAAAAACATTTTCATCTATAGGAAATTTATGATATTGTTGACTATCTATTCCACACTCCCTTAAATATCTTGAAAATCTACTTCTTGATATATTTAATTCTTTTGCTATATTCATTGTTGTTTTCCCTTGTAAAAACATTTCTTTACCTAATTCATATTTATCTTTTGAACTTTTCCCCATGAAAGTTCCCTCCTTATTAATTTATTACTTATATTATACTACTATTTTTGTATAATGTCTATTCAATAAATTAATAAGACAAAATCTTACATACTACCTGCTATTGCTTCTGACAATCCTTTTTGTTCAACATCTGTTAAAGAAGCCCATTTATCTTTTACTTCATCTAGTATACTAACAATATCTTTAACTTGTGTTTTAGATTTATCAGTAAATATGTCTATTTTTGCAGTTTCTTTTAATGCTTTCGCTGTTTTATTTAATTCAAGACTACCTGTTTTTGCATTTGTTTTAATACCTGAAAGGTTAATTGCTATAGATTTTAAACCATTACCTATACGAGCTGGGTCTTGTAATGCAATATCTTCACATAAGTTCGTTATTCTTATGCAGTTCTCTTATGAACTTCTTTAGCTTTCACTAAACGTTGAGACTATATCTTCCTCCTTCAATAGGAGGTTTCCCGCTACCTAGACTACTAGGATACTTAGTCGTTGAACTTTATTCATATTACTTATAGTAACTTAGAATCTTAGATGCAGATTTCCCAATCTTTACCTCTTTTACTATATCATTGTGGTTAGCAATGCCCTTATGTATATTTCTATCATAAGTTAGTGTGTAAAGCTCTAAGGGAGTCCCTGTCAATTCAAGAAAATTTAATTATATATTACTATATAAAAGAGCCATATTTAACTCATTTGCCCCAGTTATCATTGCAATGGAATCTTTTAAATCTACTCCATAGTTAGATAATACAGAACCACCACGTTGCAATGCTTCTGTTACACCATCAGAAGAAATTGCGAAATTATTACCTGCATAGTTTCTATTGTTATTAACGTTAAGTTTTTTATCTTAACCTCTGGAGGTTTCCCTCATTTTCATCAATTGGTCTATTCCAATTCAGTATGGCATATATTTTCATCCTCGTCTTTACGTTAGGATGGAGGACACTCTTGGAGGAGTTATATTTATTCATCCTCTATGCTCTACAATGCTTATTAGCCTTTTCGTAATCTAATAAGTTATCTCGGTATTAACTTGTACTTTATTCAATTTACTTTTAATTCTTTTTTAAGTATTTTTTCTATATTATTAAAATCCCAATATGGTATTCTTATAAGTTTTATATTATTATCATTGCAATATTGTGTTTTTTTATTATCATTATATTTCAAATTCATTAAATCTAATAAATTCATATTAAAACAATCTAATTTATAATGTTGTCTCCCATCATATTCTATTGTAATATTATACTGTGGTAAATAAAAATCAAATGGAAGTGGTCTTATATTTCTACAATCATTAAATAAATATTGTTGATTAAATTTTATATTATATTTTATTAGAATTTCTTTTATTTTTTCTTCACCTTTTGAAGTTGTATTACATTCAGGACATCTACTATTACAATCTTTAAAATTATTAAATTTAACTTTATAAGGTTTGTGATTAGGATTTCCACACCAAACCAATAAATAGGTTGCATTATTTTTATATTCTTTTGATAATAATTTATATCCACATGATTCAATATAATTTTTAACATATTCATATGTCAAAACTAATGGTTTGCTCTTGCATTCACATCTATGTTTACCATCTTTAAAATTGTTAAATCTCATATGGAATATATTCCCACAATCATTACATTGTATTTCTAATTCAGTTTTATTGTTTTTATATTCTTTTGATAATAATTTATAACCAAAATTTTCTATATATTCTTTTACATATTCATAACTCAATCTTTTCATTATATCCCCTCCTATTTACATTATTATACCATATTTTTTATTAAAAGTAAACAAATTAAAATATTTAGTCTTCACCGATTTTGCCCTCTAATAATTTATATTATTTCTAATATAAACGGCAAATCAATTACCAAATCCATCGCTTCAGTTAAGTTATTGTATCCTTTTACAGATTTACCTACACCGTGGTCAACTTGATTTAATGCTGAATCCATATCATAATATTGGTTAACCATTGAAGAAATAGCTTTTGAAGCACTCTTTGCACTCATATCTGTAACATTTTGGAATATAGCAGAACTTTTAGCTATTTCAGAAGCTGTTTTAATGTCACCTGCACCTGCTTGTAATGCAGTACTCATTCCAGTAATAACATCTTCTACTGATTGACCAACACTAATACCTATTTCTCTTGCTTCATTAGCAACGCTTTGTAAGTTAGATGTGTTTAAACTAAAGTTATCAGGAGCAACCCTTTTAAATTCGGACATTGCTTCATCTAAACCAGCTATAGTATCTTTTATTTGATAAACAGCTTGATTTATACCATCAGCCATTAATTCACCAATAGTAAAATTACTAAATGAATCTTTTATAGAACCAAAGAAACCTTGTATTTTAGAACCAAAAGAACCCATTTTACCAGTAGATGATTCAAAAGAACTAAAAGTTCTTTGTGCTTCCGAAGATAAAGATTTCATTTTAGAAATTGCTTCATCTATTCCAGCAGTACCTTCTCTTATACCTGAACCAAGTGAAACGAACCCATCTCTTAAACTGTCTATTTTTGATGTGTCTCCACCTATATCTCTTATTTTACTACTAAGTTTTTCTAATTCAGATATACTTTCAGCACATTTTAATACAATAGATTTTTGTTTTAATGAATCTGCTTCTTGTTCAACTTGTTTTAATTCATCTTTTATTCTATTTATTTCACTTATATCAAATGTACCTGAAGATAATGCACTCTTTAGTTTATCTCTTAATTGTTCAGCTTTCGCCATTATTTGGTCAAATTGCTCAGATAAACCTCTACCTACATCACTTTGAAAACTTTTAAAATTTACAGCTTTATCTAAATTTTGCATTGATGATTTAAATCTGTTTATACTTTTTTCAACTTTATTTATTTCAGCTTCATATTTAGAAGAAAAACCACTAAATGAACTACTGTTAAAAGCATTAGCAGATTCTCTTTGTGATTCTTTAAAACTTGAAGTTAAACGTTGCATAGCATTTTTTATTCTATCGGCTTGTTGTTCAAATCCTTTAGCAGTATCAGAACCACTAGATTTTAATGCTCCACTCATAGCTTGTTGCAATTCTTTAGTATATTGTTTATATTGAGATATAGTACCACTTATGTTACCTAAACCTTGTTTACTACCCATTTGTTTTAGTTTATTGATAAAGTCATCAATCATTTTTATGGCACTACTTAAATTTCCATTAGCTGAATTTTTTATACTTTCAAATTCACTCTTTAAAGCATTTATTCCACTAGTTGATTTACCTAATCTTAATAAAGCTGATTCAAAACCTGCTAAATATTGTTCTGCTTCATTTGATTTAACATTAAATGAAACTTCTAATTTCATATCACTAATTGTCTTTTTAGTGTTTTCTATTAATCCTTTTAATTTTTCTATGTCTTGTACTGTTTTATTTATTGAATCAACATTAATATTTCCTTCTCCAATAGATGCTAAATTTTTCTTTACATCATTAACAACTTCATTCATTTCTCTTAATTGACTTATGTCAACCTTATTCAACGCTTCGTTGTTTAGTTTATTTACTTCTTTCTCTAAATTAGAAAATGTTTTTTCTAAGCCATTAGCAGTATCTTCTAATTGTTTTAAGTTATTATTGTTAGCATCGCTAATTAAGCTTGCACCAAGTCCACCACTAGTTTGACCTTTAAGTTTTTCTATTATATTCTCAGTTTTTTCTAATTGATTATTAAGGTCTTTTACTTTTGATGAATCTGTTTCAACTGCTATTTTATTTTTTAATTCATTTCTATATTGTAATATGACTTTTAATGCAGATTCTATATCTTTGATACCACTAGAACCTAAACGTAAATTAATTTCTTTACCAAGTGCATTTTGTATTTCCTTAAACTCTTGACCTATTTTGTCTACGCTTAAACTTGATAATTTTTTAGTTCTTTCTATTAAAGTATCTATACCACTAGTGTCCATATTTTTAAGTGACATTAAATCTTTAACGGCTTCTAGTTGTTTATTTAAATTAGGTATTTTGATGTTATCAAAAGATTCTCTAATAACATTATCCATTGCAGAATTTTTTAAATTATTAACTTCACTTGCAAATTCATTTATTTCTTTTTTAATTTTACTTAAAGCAGAAATATCTACATTATCAGATGCTAATATTTTATTTAATTTGTCTTTTAATTCTTCACCTTTATTAGCTAAAGTATCAAATTGACTATTTAATTCTTTACCTAATTCAGATGTCATATTTTCAAAATGTACATCTTTATCTAATGTATTAAGTTTTTCTTTAAGATTGTCAACTGTTTTAATTGATTTATTAATTTCAGAAGACATTTTTTCATTAGCATTAGAGAAAGCATCAGTTTTTAATCCTTGAGCAATAGATTTTTGAGCTTGTGTAAATTCACTTTCTAATTGAGTTAATACACCTTTTATACCTTCTGCTTCTTGTTGATATTTTGTAGCTAAATTAACATCATTTGTTTTACCTGCTTGACTAGATAATCTTTTATATTCTTCTAAATATTTACTATATTGAGTTAATTCACTACTCATTTTTTCTACACAATTGCTTAATTCATTTACTTCTGCTTCAACTTTTTTAACATCTATTAAAGATATATCATTTTTATTTAAACCTTCTATATGAGATTGTATTCGTGCAACTTGACTATCTAAAGATTGAAAAGCACCTTGGTCTATATTACCTATATTTTTAACCTTTAGTTCTCCGACAGCTTTAGCTAAGTTATTAAATTTTTTAACTGATTTTTCTAAAGAACTATTCAGTTTTTCTAAGTTATTATCTTTTCCAATAGCTTTTATTCCATTAGCTAATTCTTTATAACCTGCTGTACCACCATTGAAATTGGATTTAAGTTCTTTTAACGCATTAATAACTCTTTCTATTTGACTAGTATCTTGTCCTAATGATTCTAAATCTTTTTTGATTTTATTAAGTCCCGATACAGTTTCATCAGTTTTAATTTTTATACTAGTATCTTTAAGTTTAGAAAGTCCGGAAAAAGTACTTTCAAGTTCTGATTTTAACTTAGATAGTTCAGTAGTATTTATGTTACCTGATGATAACATATTACCAAGTCTTTTTTCTAATTGATTAGTTTTATTAATCATTCCGTCAAATTCTTCTTTGACTTTTTGACCTAATTTAGAAGTAAGACCATCAAAATTTACATCGTTATTAAGAGCTTGTAATTCTTTTTTATATTCTTGAGTTTTCTTAATAGATTTTTCAACTTGATTAGTAAATTCTTGAGTATTCTTATTAATTGACTCTAATCTCAAAGATTTAGCCATAGATTTTTGAGTTTGATTAAATCCACTTTCTAATTGGTCTAATGCTTTTTCTATTTGTGTAACTTCTGATTTGTAAGCTTTTGCAAAACCAATATCTGTAGTACTACTAGCTTTTTTAACCAATGATTCATAATCTTTTAAATATTGTTTATATTGGTCTAATCCACCAGTTATTTTACCTAAACCTTTATTCTTGGCTTCTTTATTTACTTTTTCTATAAAACCACTTATTTTGTCTAGTGCTACACCTGGGTTAGTCTTAGATAAATCAAATAACCCTTCTAATTCATCTTTATATTTTTTAACCATTACGGTAGATTTATTAGATTTTATTAAAGCAGAATACATACCATTTAATTGGTCTTGAGCATTTTTCATATCTACTTTAACTGTTGCTTCTATATCTAATTTTTTAGCTGAATTACCAGTTGATTCTATTGTTTTTCTTAAATTATCTATGTCACCAGTAACTTTATTTATTTTATCAGTATTTAAATTTCCAACATTTAAACTATCAAGGTTTTTCTTTATGGCTAATGATTGTTTCTCTATGTTGTTTAAATCTTCTGTTCCAAGGTATCTGCTATCTTTATTTAATCTTTCTCTTTCTTTTTCTAAACTAGCATAATCATTTTTACATTTTTTTAATTTGGCGCTTAATGTATCTAATTCTCTTCCATTAGCTTGTTCCATTAAATTTAATGCTGTACTTCTACCTACTAAGTTTAAATCTCCTCTAAGTTGTTCAACAACTTCATCACATCTTACTATTTTATCTTTTAAAATATCTACTTGTTCTGAATTTGTTTCAACTGAAACTTTAGCAGTTAATTTGTTTTTATAATCTAGAACATTTTTAATTGCAGTTTCAGCGTTCATTATACCACTTAAACCTAATGGTATCTTTAATTCTTTACTAAATACTTGTCTTAATTCTTTGTACTGTTGTAACATTTGGTCAACACTTAAAGAAGTAAGTTGTTTAGCTTTAGAAATTAAAGCATCAACACCACTTAAATCCATGTTTTTAGCTGACATAGCTTCTCTAACAACTTTTAAGTCTTCTAATAATCCTGATACTTCAACATTATTAAACGCTTCCTTAGTTGCATCTGTCATTAATTTCTTATAGTCACTTGCTACTTCCCCTAATTTTTTTTCTACATTGTCAATATTACCTATATTAAGATTAGCTTTCATATCTTTTAATTTAGCTAACCCTTCATCTAAACCTTTTTGGTCTATTAATTCAACTTTCTTAGCTCGTTCAAGAGTACTAATCATTCTCTCGACATTTCTTTGGGTATCTTTCATTTCTGCATTGATACCTTTAAGACTATTTCCAATACCTTTTTGAGCATCTTTAGTTAAATCTCTTTGTGCATTACTAGTTATTTTAGCAATAGATTTAGCTTGTTTGTCTATGCTATTTTCTAATGATTTAGTAGCTTCGCCAGTAGCCTTACCTATATTGCCACCTATGTCAATCTTTGTGCTTCCTAACGCCTTAGCTATCTTTTGCATTTCTTTCATAGCTTTGGTTGTGTTTTTTATGTTATTAGCACCTTTTGTTTGACCTATGTCTATATTTATCTTTTCTTTATTGTCATATTTTTTGACGAATTCCATCAATTGTTGTAACGCTTTACTAGTATCTAGTTGCGTACCAATTCTTATATCAAATTCACTCACAAATTACCACCACTCTTTCTTATTAATAGATTGATTAAACTATTGGTATCCCAAATGCCACTAAACAACTTCTATAATAGTCGGGTATTTCAGAAAGACATCTAGTGTAAGCAAATGGGTAAGCATTTGTTGCTTCTCTTCCCCAAGAATGACCACCTTCTAATCCTTCTAAAGCAAAGAAATGTTGCCCTTTTGTTGCTCCTACTAAACTAAACCAACCACCATTATCTACAAATTCAGTATGCATTCCAGTTGAATTAGCAGAAATTATTTGAGGTGTATTCATCAAATCACCTGTTCTTACATATAAATTAGGTGAATAATTATTATAAATTCTATTTTCTAATTCATCTGTCATTATGTCTAACATTTTTTTTGCACTTAATTTAGCACAATCATCCATTGCCTTTAACACATATGCTTCTAGTTGTTCCATTGAATCAAAAACCAATTCAATCACATCCTATTTTCTATATTTTTTATTTCCTTTTCTTTTACAGGCAAGATGTTTTTCTCTTTTTTCTTTTTCTAAATCTATAAAAATATTTTTATCTCTTTTATCTTTAGCACGGTCTACTCTTTCTTGTGCATAATTCATTTCATCTATTGTAGACTTAGTTATTAAAGCCATAGCTAAATTTCTAGTTTGTTGTAAGTTATCCATAGCTATTTCATATTGTATTTCATATATCATATCATTAAATTCTTGCATTAACATTTTTCCAGTTAATGTGCTATCATTTAATAAAAATAATACATCATCTGTATCTATTACTAAATCAGTGAATTCTAAAATAAGACTAGTATAAAACATATTAAATAATTTTTCATCATCTTCACCATGTAATTCCATAATAGTATTTAATTCATTTAATACTTCTTGTCTTCTATCACCTTTGATGTTCCATATAGTTATGTAACTAGGTTCACCATCCTCTTTGCTTATAACTTTTAATTTACATCTTATATCATCTGCGATTAAATCGCTTGTGAATGCTAATCTATCCACAAAAATCATCTCCTTCTTTTTATTTTACATATCTAAAATAAGACTATTAGGGCATAAAAAAAATGGTAAGAGATAGTAGTTATCTCTCACCATTTATCAAGTATATATTTAATTATTTATCAGCTTTAGCTTTTATAGAAACAATTTCAGGTTCATTAAATCCAGCAGATACACCACCAGTAGTATTTTCTATATCCATTATTTTACCAGTATCATCTGCCATTATATCTAATACTAATGAGAATTCAGAAACATCAGAAGCAGATAAAGTTAAATCAGCTGAAACTTGTGCTTTTAAGTTGTAGAATTTTATTTTTTTGTATTGGTCTCCGTTTAATGAAGTAGTTCTAAAAGTACCTTCTGCTGTATAACTTTGGTTTGGAACTGAAGATGTTACAGATATTTTACCATCTGTACCTTTAGTAGCACCAAGCATCATACATAAGAATTCGTCATCCATTACTTGACAGTTCATTGTTAATGCCTTACTATTCGCATGAGGTCGTTAATCTCATACCGTCTTTCGACTGCTTATAGTTTCCTATAAGAGTAGACTATATCACTACCTATTCTAGGCATCCTCCATTTCCACTCACTTGAGTGTACTCCCATTTAGGGATAGTCGTTGAAGTTTATTCATATTTATTATTTTACTTTTAATTCATTTTTTATAATTTCATCTATTTTATCAAACTCATAATAAGCTATTCTTATTAATTTTATATTATTATTTTTACAATATTCTGTTTTTATTTTGTCTCTTTTTTGCTGTTTTAAAAAATTAGAATAAGTTCCAAAGTGTGGTTGATATTCAAAATGTTGGATACCATCAAATTCTATACAGCAATTATATTGAGGTAAATAAAAATCAAATGGAAGTCTTTTTTTATCTTTACAATCATTAAATTTATATTGTATTTCAATGTCATCAGAATATTTATGTAATATTCTATAAATTTCTTGTTCACCACTCGACATTTTACATACCGGACATCTTTGTTTTGCATTTTTAAATTTACTAAAACTCATATAAAAGATATGTCCTTTGTTACATTTTATTTTTAATTTTTGCTTATTGTTAATATAATCTTTTGTTAATAATTTATATCCAAATAAATTTAAATATTCTTTGACATATTCAATTGAATATTTTCTCTTATTTGCTGTTTCTAAATTTTTACATTTTCCACATCTACAATTATTACTATAGAAACTATTAAATGAAGTTTTATAAATATGGTTATTAGGACATTTTAATGTTATTTTATCATGTATACCAATATAATCACTTAATAATTTATAATTAAAACTTTCAACATATTCTTTAACAAAATTATAATCATATTTAACAACTCCCATTTTATCACCTCCATTTACTTAAATTATACGAAATTAATTATTAAAAGTAAAGTAAAATAAATATAAATCTTACCTGCTGATTGTCCATTCATTCACCTTTAGGATTTAACCTTGGGTAATCTCAATTACTTTTTTCTACTTTCGTAACATTCACACTTATCATTTTCAGATTATGTTGTAGTGAATTGAGCTTTAGGAGTTTCCAGCAATTAAAAGGATTTGCTATGCTTTTTACAAACATAGGGAACGTTTTATTATTAATAAGTTATTCCTGTTCTACCACTTGAGAATGATATATAGTTATCTCCTTTTTTAAGTGCATATACTTGTTCTGAGTCCATTTGTATTTGACATTCATTTAAATAGTCTATTGTAGTAAAAACTGTTTGTTCACCTTTTTTAGTTATTTTTAAATCTATAGCATCTTTTATAGCAAAAAGTGTAGCCATTTGTAATCACCTTTCTTTTTATTATTTTATTATTTTATATTTTATTTATCAAAGAACCAATGTTCACTTTGTTTATCTACTTTAAAATTACCACTGGTTCTATATCTGATATCTATATCATAACTTTCTTGATTTTGATAATATTTGAAAGTATTTTTAATTTGATATATTGTTAAATTTTGTATACTCTCATAAGTATATTGAGAATTTTTATTATTTACTATGTAGTTAACTAGAGTATAAATTGTTAAATGGTCTTTATTTTTACCTTCTCTAGCTTCTCTACCATATTCTTTCTCATAATTTGCTTTCTTCTTAGCGAATCTTTTAGCAAGTTCATCTTCTTCTTCAGTTTGAGGGCGTTTTTTTTCTACTTTCATATCTGTATCAAAGATATCACAGATTATCCATTTAAAGTCCTCATAGTTACTTCTATTTATTTTATAAGACTTATTGATTAAAATATAGTTATCATCCAATTTATCAATGATATTTTCACACATTGAAACTTGAACATCATCAGTCTTGAACAAAAATTTAATAACTTTTACAAGTCTATTAAGCACTAAGCCTTTAGAGAGTTCTGAGTCTAACCATTCTTGCAACGTGATATTTTCACCATTTTTAAGTATAGATAGATAAGAAGTAAATATTTGAATAAAAAACATATCAAAATTTTCTAATTCACTATTTTCTTCTTCTGATTCAAAGTTTCTTTTATCTAAAGACATAAATGGTTCTACTAAAGCTTCAAAAGATAAGTCACTATAAATTATATCTTTTAAAGTTGGTTGATATAAAGTAACTTCATCATTAAACTTTATAGGTATACCAAAATATAATTTTTCTTCCTTTACCTTTTTCATATATTAATCTCCATTAAATCCATAGGCTCTGAATTGCATTTGGTATCCAGTGAATTGTTTAATTATACCTAATATAGGAGCGACCCTAATTAAATCAATAGAACCAATGGAATGTTTTTTCACATATTCACCTAATGCTTCTTCTAAGGCACTTAATATACAAATTGCTCTATTACCATGCATTGTATCAACACAATCTTGATGAACTAATATATCTACTGTAAAAGTTACTTCTCTAATTTTACCCCCAATTGTTGTAGGAGTAATTCTATATACATCTATAAACATATAAGCACCAGCATCTTTAACTGTTTCTTCTACTCTTTTATACATGAATATCTTTTTATTTGCTATATCACTAACTTTTGGTTTTTCTTGTTCTAGTATATCTTTTTCTTTATATTCATTATCAGTATAATATAAGAATTTTGTTAGCTCAGGGTGTTTTAATAAATGTGCATGAATCTCAGCTAACACTTTATTCGTATAACCATATAATGCCATATTCTAAAACATCCCCTTCACTAAAATTTCTTTAATTATATCTTCTTGATTTCTTCTTATTATTTTTAATTTAACCTTAGTGCCTATATAATCAATATCATCCGTACAAATTATCCTACAACCTTTACCATTGTATTTAGTATCTATGTAAACACAGTTATCTTTGGCTTCTATTTCCCATCTGATAACTTCATGATTTGTTGTATAAACTTCATTACCACCTAAATATATATAATCAAGACCTATAATTCCACTTTCATCAACTTCATCATTTACTTTATTATAAGCATGATTATTCTTTTTATCATCCAGTGATGTTGAAAAAATTTGTCCGACAATACAATCTTTTACACCTGGTCTACTGAAATCATCTATATGAGTAATTTCAAAGACTTTACCACTAACCATTATTTTAAGACCACAATCAAGTGGTTTTGTTAATTCATTATCTGTAAAAGTTAATCTTCTTTTACCATCTTCATTAGACATATAAACCTTGTCTTTTAAACCATCACTATATAGTGTTAAGTTTGTTACTAACATTGGTATGATATATCTTTTTCCATGAAAATCAAATGCATATGAAAAATTACATTTTTTAGCTGTAAAAGTTTTATGTGATAATACGGCTTTCTTTTCTTCATGATACATTACCCACCATAGTCCATGCCAAAATAATATATCTCCACTATTAACATCCATATCCCATTTAAAGCTAAAATATTTTTCATCATTAGTTTTTTGGTCATTCTTAGAAGTATCTTCAACTAAAACATTGATTTCACAATCTTTAGTACTCTTTCCAACATTCTCTCTTTTTACATAAGGAACTGTATGTACAGTTGGTGCAAGTTTATTATCTATTAAATCATCGAAGGTTTCTCTCGCTTCCTGTGTTCCTGCTTCTGATGGATTACAAACTCTATTAGTATACATTCTTCTTCTAAATATTTGAAGATAATCTTTATTATTCAAATCCATCACCTGACCAATCTCTATTTCTGTATCTTATCCTCATTTTAATGAAATCTTTTTCAATTCTTTCATGTAAAACTTCATTATTAGCTAACATTGTAGCATTAGATAATTGTTGGAAATCGCTTGTATTAAGGTTTTGTTTTAAGAATCTATCTCTAAGAACTACACTATTATGCCATGATATTATCATACCATGAGCCAATATAACTTCTTCATCTAAATCTAAATCTTCATCATCAGAATTTATAGTTTTCTTAATAAATTTTTCACCAAATTCATCTTCAACTACTCTAGGTTTATATTTTTTATTTAATTCTTTAAAAAGAACAATTGCAGTTTCTATATATTTTTCAAATATAAACTCAATTTCTTCATCAGATATTTTGCAATATCTCGAATCCTCAATAAGAACTGATATTCTTGCATATATGTTTGAAACAGGTGTCATTATGAACACCTCCTTCTTATAATCTATCTACATCTGATTGTATCTTCTTCATACTTCTATCTATATCATCAAAAACATTTTGTACACCGAGTTTTTTCTCTAAATATGACATTTTGAAATTATTAGAAAACTCTTTTTCTTTATATAAATAAATAGCTCTTTCAATCAATCTATTAATTACTTGGATTTTCATTTTATCTACTTCATAGAAAAACTCATCTACACTACAGTCAGCTGAAAGTAAATCATCAAAATACTCTTCATCAGGGATTTCTTCCATGCCTTTTTTAATTCTTCCTAATCCTACTATTTGTTCTAATTCTTCTATACCAATATTTTCATTATCCGGACAATATACATCTTCTATTAATACTGAGAAATCTTCAAATAAGCTCTTTTGTTTTTTTACTATACTTTGTAAATCACTAAAAGTTATATCTTCTTCTTCAGTTGGTTTTAAAGATATATAGCTTCCACCATTTTTATCACTTCTAAGAACGACTTCAAATATAGAATTATTTTTAATTGTTATATCTGCATCCTTTAAATCTCTTTTCATCTCACTGATTGTTTTTTTATCTAATCTATCTTTTTTTCTTTCACGCATATTATCTCTCCTTTAAATAATTATACGAGGGAGAAATTATATCCTCCCTTTTTTACTATTTATAAATTAGTTCATTTTGTATATTCCATAAACAGAAGCTTTACAAACACCTAATTGTATTCTTCTCATGAACATATATTCAAATTGCATATCTTTTCTTACTGCTGGGTCAGATACTTCTATAACATCTACATCGCCTTCAAATAATAATTTTATTATTTTAGTTCCGTTAGGTATTACATAAAGCATTTTATTACTTAACATAAATTCATCTTTTCTGTTAACTGATTGAGGTATTTCAACAACAGGAGTTCCATAGTAATCTCCAACTCTACCAGTTTTGCTTATGTTTTCTTTGTCGCTATCTGATAAGTATGCTTGGAATGCACCATCTGCACCAGTTCTTAATTTAGCTAAAGCAGTTTTAGTTCCGTATATAGTAGCTTTTTGTCCAGTTTTAGCTTCAACTCTTTCTATTAATTCAACCATTTTTTCATCTTGGTATGCACCAGTTACACCGAATTTAGCACCTAAACTAGAGTAAGCATCTTCTATACCTCTAACTATATATTCACCTATTTTAACTTCAAATGATTTTCCTAATCTGCTTATCCATTCAGCAAAATCAGTTCTACCTCTTCTAAAGTCATCAAATTCAGTATATAATTTAGCACCTAATTGGAAACCAGTCATAGTAATTTTACCATGAGTTAAGTTTTGTCTTCTTAATTCAGAAGTACCATCAGCTACATATCCTATTTCAAATAATTCTTGGTTCATAACTTCAAAGTCTTTAGTATCACCTAAAGCTATATCTTCTATGTCTACCCAAGATTCAAATCTAGCTAAAACATTTTCAGCTACAACTGGAGTTAATATTTCTCTCATTATAGCAAATACTTTGTATTTGTTATCCATGAATTTATACATATCCCAACCATCTTCACATCCAGCTGTTTTAAGTATTATATTTTTTATAGCTTCATTTGCAGATTCTGCATCGAAATTAGCAGTTTTACCTTTATATAGACTGTAAGCCATATCTCTTACATCAGTTATATTTAATTCTGACATTCATCTCATTCTCCTTTTTATCTTATATTTTATTTATTTTATATTTTATACAAATCTTATTACTAATGATTTTTGTACTGTATCGTCTACACCTTGTTTTCCAAATTCATATTTATACATAGGTATTACTATGTTTTCTTTAGCTTCAACAACAGCTATTACAGTGTCACCAGTAGTAGCTTTAGCTAATTTACCATCTGCTCCTAATTTTAATTCGTCTTTTTCAACTACTGTATCAGCAACTAATGCTTCAGGTATTGTAACTATATCACCTAAAACTGGTTGATATCCTCTTCCTGGTCTACCTGCTTCTAATTCAAATTCGCAAGGTAATTTTCTTTCATCGTATTGGTTTGCAACACTGCAATGGAATAATAAATTAGCTCTTTTAGTATCAGCAGTAGCTAATTTAACTTTATAAGCTTCATAATCAGCTTCAACTCCTAGTACAGCATTTTCAACTTTTCCATCTATTTCTAGGAAAAGTCCATTTTGTAAGTTTTCACTATGAACAAATGTTCTTGGTTTACCTTCGATTATGTCTAATCTAACTATATTTTTTACATCCATGTTTTTCATGCTCCTTTTATTATTTATTTTTGTTTCCAAATTCTTTTAATAGATAATCAAATCTTGATTTTGGTTTTGTTGGTTCTTCTTTTTTAGAATCAACTATATTTAAACTGTTTTCTTTTTCCATTTTAGCAAATTTTTCTTTTTCTGCTCTATTCTTTTTAGCTTCTAAAGCAAATAAGCAAGTTTCAAACATATCTAAATTAATTGATTTGTTATAAACTTTTTCTACTAAATCAGAAGTTTCTTCTTCATTGAATTCAAATTGTGATAAGATAGCATTAACTTTTTCATCAAATTGAGCTTTTTCTTCTTGAGCTTCTATATCAGCTTTAAATTGTCTAAGTTCTTTTAGTTCTTTTCCAACTGCTTGATACATTTCATCTTTAGCAGTATATTTTTCTTTTTTGTCAGTATTTTCAAATCTAGCAGAACTAGATTCTTTAGGTCTCCATTCTTGAATATATAATGCTTTATTATCCAAATCTAAAGTAACATCATCATTATTTATAGAATAAGTTACTCCATAGAATTCATTTTCTTCTTCATCTTCTATAACAACAACTGAATCTTCAGGGATTAATTCTACTACATAATATTTTCTCCAAGTATAAGTGTCACCCCAATAGCTCACATATTCATAAGTGTAAGATTCTAATTGTTTTCTTATAGCTTTAAATGTATTATTTAAAGAAAGTCCAAAGTCTGCTTTGTCATCTTCTACTGTATGATTTTTCTTTTTGCAAGATTCATCTTCTTTGTCCTTATCTTTGTCATCATCATCATCATCATCTGTTTTATCTTCATCCTTGTCGTCGTCTTCCTCGTCATCTGCTTTATCGTCTTTTTTATCATCATCTGCTTTATCTTCAGTTGCATGATTTTTCTTTTTGCAAGATTCATCTTCTTTGTCTTTATCGTCTTCTTTATCATCATCATCTTTTTTGTCATCTGCTTTATCTTCTTCATCATCGTTAACTGTATGATTTTCTTTTTTGCATACACAAGGATTTTCACCACATTCAGGACAAACTTCTTCATCTTTGTTTTCTTCAGCAAATTCTTCTTTGTTTTCAACAGTAGAAGTTTCTTTATTTACATCCACACTTAATCCCTCCTCTCTTTGACATTTTAATAATTTATTTAATTTTTCAACAGAAGATAAATATTCTTTATATTCACTATCTTCTTTAGAAAAATTCATACTAAGTACACAATCTTCCCCCATAGCAATATCTTCACATAAGTTCGTTATTCTTATGCAGTTCTCTTATGAACTTCTTTAGCTTTCGCTAAAAGTTGAGACTATATCATTATCTTACATTAATTAAATAAGACATTCTCTACTTCCTCTTACTTAAGAGTACTTTACTTTAATTGCAATTAAAAAGAACCTCTGATAAGGTTCTTACAATTATTTCAATAGTCGTTGAAGTTTATTCATATTTATTTAATTAAATTCTTGACAAATAATGTTTTCTATATTATTAAATTCCCAATAAGGTATTCTTATAAGTTTAATATTGTTATTTTTGCAATACTCAGTTTTAATAGTATCTCTTATTTTGATATTTATAAATTTATCTAATCCACCAAAGTAATCAACTACTTGATAATGAAGCTCTCCGTCATATTCTATAACCATATTATATTGAGGTAAATAAAAATCAAATGGCAATTCTTTATAACATTTACAGTCTTTAAAAGCATATTGGTGTTCAAATTCAATATTAAGTTTTTCTAAATTTTCTCTTATTTTCTTTTCTCCTTTAGATTCTTTACATATGGGACATCTTTGACCTTCTATGAAATGGTTGAATCTAATTTTGTATTCTCCATGTTTTTCGCATGATATTTTAATAATAGAATTGAAACCATTATATTCTATAAAATCTATAAATTTTTCATTTTCTTTTTCAACATAATAAATTATATCTTCTTTTTTCCATTTTATTTTACTTTCGTTATAACATTGTCTACATCTATGTTTTTTTTGAAATTCTGAAAAATATGTTACATATGGACTATGATTTTTATTACCACACCAAATAAATATCTTGCTTTCATATCCTTTATTTTCAAGAATCTCTATTAATTGATATTTTTCTTTTTCTATAACTTCTTTAATAGTATTCTCATTCCATACAATTAAAGATTCATTTGCACATTGTCTACATAAATGATTACTTAAAAAATGTTCAACTCTAGTAATATATGGAGTATGACCATTATTACATTGTAATTCAACACACCATCTTTTATTTTTATAAAAAACATTGAGAACTTTATAATTTATATCATTTGCAAATTTCAGACATTTATTGGTAAGCTCATTCTTTTTATTTATAAATTCACAATTCTTACAATAATTCTTATCTTTTTTTCTTTTAAAGTTACTGAATTTTATTTCATAAACTTCTCCACATTTTTTACATTTTATTAATATTATAGAATTTACTTCATCGAATATTCTAAAATTAATTAATTCATATTGTGTTTTATTTATATATTCTTTTATAGAATTTTTATTCCATGCCATTTAATCACCTCCATTTACTTATATTATACAACTTATATTATTAAAAGTCAAATATTTAATTTAAATAAATTTAGAATCTTACCTGCTAGACACCCATTGTTTATAGTACTTAGGGTTTAACCATATACCATTCAACTAATTTTTTCTGCTTTCGCCACATTCACGCTCGTCGTTTCCGACCACGTTGTAGTTTAGTTGACTTTAGGGATTACAAGCAATTCAGAGAATTTTCTATACTAATCACTTAATATAGGGAGCTAATCACTCCTGGATATTTAGCACCTAACACTGTAACTCCAAGAAATTCAAATTTATTAATATTACATCTTTGTTTTCTATCATAAGAACAATTGTTTATATAAATTTCCATAGAGACTTCTTTTTCTTGGTCTTCTTCTAATATGTCATAAGCATCATTAGAATAACATTTCCATATGTAACCATAGCACCCTAAGTATGTTTCTCCATCTTTTTCTTCAAAGAAATATTCATTACTTTCAGGTATTACTCCAATAGGTACTTCTTTATAGTATTCTCTTACTTTAATTGTTCCATCTTCATCTGTAAATATATCTAAATCAGTTTCATGTCCTGCAAAATCTTTATTATCTTGTCCATCAGTTTTTTCAACAAATGCCAATATTGGAATGTTTGCAAGTGTATCTATTGAATCATTTATACTATCTACTGAAAATACAGAACCATTAAGGTTTTCACCTGTATGCATAATATATATTTTAACTTTTTTAAAGTTTGTGTTAACTAAAACTTCATCTGTACTTTCAAATCTTTTAATAGGTAATCTAAGTTTGTTATTCATAATTACACCTCCTTTCAAATTAGAAGGTAAATTTGTTATTTACTAATATTATTTTACTATTTTCTTCTTTACTAAAATTTCTATTTAATAAACTCATATCATTAATAAAGAATACATAAATCATTTCTCCATTAACTTCTTTTTGTTTTTTTAGAACTTGTTTATTATCTAATAATTTATCTTTTATACTTTCATCAGTCGTATAAACAAGCATAAAAGCAACACTCTCCTTTGAAAAATGTCAATCTTACATATTATTTATAAGACGATATTTTTAATAAAATATCGAAAAATGAAGTATTATTTAGTGCTATCAGGATTCTCGCCAACATCTTTTTGATTATCAGGGTTATCTGAATTTTTAGGTCTACCTAATTCTTCTTCTTCATCTCCACTTTGAGTGTAAGAAGTAGCTAGAGGTACAAAGAATTCATCTATACCATTTTCAGTTTCAAATTCAAGTAATGATAATGCTTCTAATGGTGCATAATGATTACAAGCTAAAAATTTCATTCTTGATAATCCTACTGTACAACCTTGCATTGATTCTGTTACTAAAGTTTGTTTATTGTATTGAGTATTTCTTACAAATCTAACCATCCATAAAGGATTTCTTTTTAATTGTTTTACTCTATATTTAGTATAATTTTCAAATACATTATTTAAAACATCACAATATATTTCATCTGCTGTTACCCCAGTAAGTATAGCTTGGTTATTACTTTGATTACCATTGAATATCTCACTATTAACACCTGAATTATTATAAACTAATTCAGTTAATGTTTGTCTATTACTTGCGTTTACATTACCAGTTCTTTGTAATGTTAATGCTTGTACTTTCAAAGGGTTAGTATTTACACAAACTCCTACTGGTAAATTAGCTTTAGCTGAATTATGCATTTTTATAAGGTCGGCTTCTGCTATTCTTGATTCACCTTCTTCATCTACATCATATTGCATATGTATCATTTTTAAATTATTAGCTTTATTTTCTACAACTTCATTTTCTTCTTCTTCCATTAATCTTAATAATGAAGGAAATAAATAAGATAAAGTTGGAACGGATTTTGTTGAAGTCATATTATTTAAACTTAAACATATTGCTTCAGGGTCATCCACTATTACATAACCTGAACCAGCAGTTCCTAAATATTGTTCAGGTGATAGTGAACCTGCTTTATGTTGGTCATATAATCTTTGTAATCCTAAAGGCATCATTGAATAATATTCTGCTGTACCTAATTTATTTACATTAATTGCATATTTATATAAATTATCATTTATAACCTTACATATCTTGCATATTTCTGTTGGTATTTCTTTTAATATAGTACCTTGATTATCAGATACATCATATAAGAAAACTTCTCCTTGTATCATAAGGTTAACTCCTATGTTACGATAATTTGACTTCCAACTAATTCTTTCTAATAAATTACTTATATCTAAATAATCTTTATATAATTTATCAGGTGTTATTTTTCTTTTTGATTTAGAAAATTTACTAATTGTAGTTGGATATAAATATAAATCATAGATATTCATACCAGCATAGTTATTAATTATTCTATTGTATATACCACTATTATAATACAACCAAATACTAGCTTTTTGTAAAGCAAGTGCATTTGCTTGTGGGTCTTCTAAGAATCCCATTATTTCACTAGCACTATATTTAACTGGTTTAGTTGTATATTTTTGTGCATTGTTAGCTACAGAAGTTTCGGCAAACAACTTCTTTTGCTTTTTTTCTTCACTCACTCATATCATCCCTTTCTTTCTCAATATTTTAATAAGACTACCATAGATTAGCTAATCCACCTTTTTTCTTTTTCTTTAATTTTTTTTCTCTTTCTCTTATAAAATAATTACCATAAGCTAAACTTGAATATCTATCCTTACGTTTACCTGTGGTTTCATAAAGTTTAATATAAGAATCTTTTATTTCATATTCCAATTGAGTTATTTCATCTTGCATTAAAGAAGTTTGAATATAAGGCATCAATTTGTCAGCTTGTTCTTTAGGAGACATCTTATGATATCCTTCTATAAAGTCATCTGCTTCAAATTGTGTTTTTAATAATCTAATGGTTTTATTTTGAAATGCTGTTTTAAGGGTTACTGCAATTTCGTGGTTAAACTTTGAGTTACCATTAACACAAAATATAGATTTTTGTGCTTCAGAATAACCACAACGTTCTTCATATTTTTCATCGTTCATTGCTTTTAATGGAGGATAAACTATTCCTCTTTCTACATCTGTTGTATATTCACCTAACTCATCTAATACAGATATCCCATTACCGGCAGTATCTAGTACTATATAATCACTTTGAGTGTCAAAATATAATCTTTTTATATTTAATGCTAATTGTTTAGCTGTACAACCATCATAAGTTTCCTGCCATAAAACTTGTGATATATAATTTTGATTCTTTGGAATACTTCTTATAAAAGTAAATACGGCATTATCGTTGTCGTGTCCATTTTTACTATTCATTAAGGCTATATCACAACTAATTATTCTAAGTTCTTTATCATTTAATTTTTTCAAATGATAACTCTTTTTCTCTTTATTTTTATTTCTATAATATTCCTCAGGTGTTGGAGGATACCATGCATATTCCAATGTTCTACAAGGTAATATGTCACTTGATTTAAAATAACTAGTATCTTTATCAGAATAAAATAATGCTTCAAATTCCATCATAAATGATATTTCCGACATATTCTCATCTGACAAAATATCTTGTATTCTTTTTTTGGTTAATATTCCATGATAAGCAGATAATTGATAAGGTAAATTACATACAAAATAATCATCACCTGCTAACATTTTCTTAACATGAGAAGAATAGAGGTCGTAACTCCAATGATTTTCAAACCATGCACTACTAAGGTAAATTTCTTGGTTTTCCTCTGATGGATAATCTGCATATTTTCCATCATCTCTATTCTTAAATTTTGGTATTCTAACACAGTTTAAGAATGGTCTTAATACTGAGTTTAATGTATCAAAACCTCCTTGTATCATTCTGTACTCATCTCAAAGTTTTATCGTGGAGCTTTTTATCTATTAATAGTGTGTCGATTCACACATCCACCTCTTATAGTTTCCTATAAGTTTGGCATACATTTTCACCTTATACAATAAGGTGTTGGATACTCTTGGTAAGATTATATTCTTGCAATTAAAAAGAACTATCTAATGATAGTTCACAAGGTTCACCTACTATGCTCTACATTACTGACAACTTTTTAATTTTATCAGTTAACTCGGTATTACCATATCTTTCGACTTAGGTTTCACCGATTTTACCCAATTACAGATATACTTTTATATATATGTATATCTAGGCAGATGACTACCACGAGCACATGGCATCTAAGACCCCTCGTATTTTGAGAGGCGTTTACTGCATTTGTGTTCATATAAGGTTCGTTATACCTTATACCGTTTATTTGTGAATTTTAATTAATCACATAAACTGCTCATGCTTTCACATGAGAGCAGAACATATCATTATCCTTTACTAAGGATACCGACTACTACCTAGACTACTAGGATACTTGTTCGTTGAAGGTTTCCCATTTTAAAGGGACTTCCCTGCTAGACTTCCATTGCAAAAGTACTTAGGATTTAACCATATACCATCTAACTAATTTTTTCTGCTTTCGCTACCCACTTTAAAGTGTTTTCTTCACGCTTACCTTTTCAGGTTACGTTGTAGTTTAGTTAGCTTTAGGATTTACAAGCAATTCAATCGGTTATACACACTAATTACTCAATGTGCAAAGCATTAAACTTGAATGGTACTACCATTGTTAAAGATGACCACTGTTTCATTAGTACCAGTGACTACTTTAGCAATTTCTCTATTTAACATTTTTGATTGAGAACATAACTCTTTAGCTATCTTCTCCTTTATAAGATTCCTTATGTTCAATAGAATATCGTTACTATTCTATCCGTTCTTTTATGAACTGCTCATGCTTTCACATGAGAGCAGACTATATCACAATCTTATTAATATAAGACCTCTTCCTCTACCTAGACTACTAGGATACTTAGTCGTTGAAGTTTATTCATATTTATTTTAATTTATTACCTTTTCTTCTTTGTTTTCTTTTAATATTTAATTCTTGACAAATAATGTTTTCTATATTATTAAATTCCCAATATGGTATTCTTATGAGTTTTACGCTATTATCCTTACAATATTGTGTTTTAATTTTATCATGTAATACCGTTGTTTTATATGTTTCTATTGCTTTTTCATCTGAAGCTCCATTCCAATTTCTAGGTTCATAATGCCCTTCTCCATCAAATTCTACACAACAATTATAATCATATAAATAAAAATCAAATGGCAACGGATTTATATCTCTACAATCATTAAAAATATATTGATGTTTATAGTTTATTTTATAATTATTAAATAAATTTATAAGTCTATACTCACCTTTACTATATTTATTATAACAGTATGGACATCTTTTACCATTATCAAAATTATGATATGTAGTAGGATATTTATGACCATTAGGGCATTTTACATTAATTTTTTCATTTGCATTTTTATATTCTTCAGATAACAATGTATAACCATATTTTGATAATCTCATTCTAATTTCTCCAATGGTAGGTTTATAACAACAAGAACAATAATAACATCTTCTTCCATTTTTAAAATCAGTAAATCTTACTTTCCATTTATGACCATTTGGGCATTCTAATTCTATACGTTTTTTATTTCCATTGTATTCTTTTGATATTAATTTATATCCTTCTTTTTCTATGTATTCTTTTACATATTCATAAGAAAACATTCTTGGATTTCTACCTTTACATTTATCACATTTACAACGTTGTTTAGCATTTTTAAAATTATCAAATCTTACAATAAAATCACTTTCATTAGGACACATTAAATGAAGTTTATCTTTACAAGTCTTATATTCTTTTGATATTAATTTATAACCAAATGATTCTACATACTTTTTCACATCTTCATATTTCCATGCCATAATATTTCACCTCCATTTACTTAAATTATACGAAATTAATTATTAAAAGTAAAGTAAAATAAATATAAATCTTACCTGCTGATTGTCCATTGTAAAAGTACTTAGGATTTAACCTTATACCATCTCAATTACTTTTTTCTACTTTCGTAACATTCACGCTTAGGATTTAACCTTACGTTGTAGTGAATTGAGCTTTAGGAGTTTCCAGCAATTCAAAAGATTTGCTATACTAATCACTTAATATAGGAGACATTATATCTCGCTTGCTCCTTAGTTGAACAAGAAACTACAATTAAACTATTTGGATATAATATTGCTTTACAACAAAGGAATATTGCTGTCATATACGATTTCGATAACCCCCTTGCACATATTAGGCAAGTGCTATACATTATATTCATCATATAAAGCAATATAATTTGGAACGGATATAAATTAAGTCCCAAAAAATCCAGTGCGAATCTATGGATGTTTAGCCTATAGAATGCAGTCCATATCTTCATACCTTCATTTAATCTATCCTTTTTTCTTTGGGATAAATTCCTTCTTTTTCTATGAGGACTTTTCATGACATCATCGGAAAGTATTTCTTCTTTTTCAATATTTTCTTTTGCACTACTTGTCATTGTTTTCCTCACCTACTTCATCTTCTACTTCATTTTCTACTTCGGTATTATTCTTATTTTGTTCATTGTATATTTTATCTACATCTTCATAATCTTCTATTCCTTCTTCTCCCCCTAAAACATCATTTTTAGCTAATTTCCACTGCTTCGCAAAAGGCAAAACAAACCATCTTTTTAGGTATTGTCTTATTCCATCTATGTCCTCAAAAAATGGCAACTTTTTATTACATGGTTCATATAATTCTATCTTATCTATAAATTTCCCAAAACAAGCATTGTCATCATCATCATTATCTATTTGTGATAATTTCATTTTACAGTCAGCTTGTAATTTACTATTAATTTCTTGAATACTTTTTTGAAGTTGAACATTTCCTCTATCTTTTCTAAGGAGTAAATAATTCATACATATTTCTTGATATGACCAAAGGGATGAGGGATTCTTATCCTTTATATTCAATTAAGTTCGCTACACTTAATCCGTTTTGTACATATACAAAACTGCTCATACTTTCGTATGAGAGTAGACTATTTCTTTACCTTCAGCATTATCTGTTAAGGTATCTCCCTTTTCTTCCACCAATGACTTGTGGCTTTACTTCCTTACGGAATAGTCGTTGAGCTTTAATTCATATTAAATTATTCTAAATTTTTAATAAATTCTTCCCATTGTTCTAATGTGTTATCTCCTCGTCCATATATTTTATGAAACAATTCATGTATTTCTTTCGATACTGTTATACCATTATCTAATGCAGTTCTTAAACAATAATATTTATTATAAGAATATAAATGATGCACGCATAATTCTACCCCTCTTTTTCCTGTAACTTGACAAGTATAATCATCTCGTTCATAACAACTTTTTCTCCATTCTTTATACTCTATATAATTTCTTTTATTTTCTCTATCTTCTTGTGTAAGATTAGGATTCCAATTATGATTATTTTCACCTTTACTATTTTCTATTGCACACTTTGGACACCCATGACCTCTTAATAAATTATCAGCATTAGATTTCCATTTATGACCACAAATATCACAAGAACATTCCATGATTGTTTTTGCATTTATATATTTATTTGATACTTTAATATTTTTATTTATATTATTTAATTCAATTATAAATTGTTCATGAATTTTAGATTTTTTAGATACTCTTTGTTTCATAGCACATTTGGGACAATTTTGTCCTTTCCTTAAATTCTTAGGTATCATAAAATATATATTACCACATATTAAACATTCACATTTTATCTTTGTATGATTATTAATATAATCACCGATTATTTTAACATTAGGATTAAGAATTTTCATTTCTTCTATAAATTGTTCTTTTGTCTTTCTTTGTTTATTTGATTTATTCTTTTTTGCACATTTTGGACATCCAGTTCCATTTAATAAACTACCGGGCGTTACTGTCCATTCATTTCCACAAAGCATACATTTAACCATTATTTTTGTAGATACATTTACATATTTACCTAATACTTCTATATTAGGATTTTTTATATTTAATTGATTAACAAATTCTTCATGAGATTTTCTTTTTGCCATGTTTATCACCTCACTTTACTTATATTATACAATTTATATTATTAAAAGTCAAATATTTAAAATAATTTAATTTAGAATCTTAGTTGCATGAACATCCATTTTAACATATATAAATATGTTTGGATACTTAGGATTTAACCTTATATCCATCCTTACGTTTTTTCTACTTTCGTACCATTGCCGTTTAGGTTTTCACCTTCCGTTTTGGTGTAAGGCTTTAGGAATTACCTGCAATTAAGGAGATTTTCTATGCAAATTTCTTTACATAGGACGCAAAATTACATCATAGGCAAGAAGCATTTGATTATATCTATCTTCAAGAAAAATATAATCGTCTAACTCCAGGTCAGAACATTTGTATTCATATGCATTCGCTACATACATATCGTCTTTCGACTGCTCATATTTTCATATGAGATTAGACTATATCATTATCCTATAATTTATAGGACACCTTCCACTTCCACTCGCTTGAGTGTACGAGCTATGCTCTAGTCGTTGGACTTTATTCATATTATATATAGTAACTTAGAATCTTAGTTGCTGATTGCCCATTATCATAAATACTTAGGATTTAACCATATATCATCTTAACAACTTTTTTCTACTTTCGTAACATTCACGTTCGCTATTTCTAGCCACGTTGTAGTGTGTTAAGCTTTAGGGGTTTCCAGCAATTCAAAAGGTTTGCTATGTTTTTTATAAACATAGGGGGCAATTACCCCAACGTTTAATTACTTCCGGAGTAACTATCTTCTTAGTTTTTCTTTCTATTTCTTCTTTTGTTTTTTCAGTATTTAAATATAATGCTTCTTCCATTTCTTCCTCTGTCATACCAAATATATTCACAAATGCTGTTGTATCTTGAAATGTTTTATTTTTATATTGTACTAAATTATATTTTAATACATATAAATATCCAAGATTACTTTCAGAATTTCTATTCTTACTTATTAATCCCATAACTGTATCTTTAGAAAAATATAAATCTAATATCATACAAAATCTATATAACGCCTTCATTTCATCTTGATAATCTACCATTAACTTATCATATAAACTAGCACAACAGTCTTTGCAAATCGGTAATCTTCCATTTAACTTATCTCTAAATGAATAAGATTTACCAAAGTCTTTTTCAGGCAATTCTCTTCCACATGTAGTACATATTATTTTCTTTATTTCTTTTTTTGCTTTTGCCATATTTTTCTCCTTTCTGTTTTATATAATAAAAAAAGGGTATCATAGTTGAAAGGACTATGATACCCAAATCGGAGAGATATTAAAGTAAATATAGATTATTATAAGAATAGTATAGTAAAAAAGAAGGAAATTGTAAGCTGTGAAACCGTCCTTCCACATTGACTTACACTATTTTTATAAGACTACTTTTTACATTTTTAATATCTTTAATTAATTTCTCACCGTATAATAAAATTTATATGTGTTAATTTTCATATCTATCTATATTGATGTCGTAATCACATACTAATCCATATTCATCAAATATTAAGAATTTTTGAATACTAGGTGTATACAATCTAGCTCTTTTTGAATAAGGTTCACCGGAATAGCAACCATTGGTTATTACCAATGTTTTATTCTTATAATGTTTTGACGGTTGATGAAAATGTCCTCTTAATACAACATCTATTCTTTCATCAAACATTTCAATAGTTCTATCAAGTTGTCTATCTTTATCTCGTTGTCCATGAGATGCAAAGAAATTTAATCCATTTATTTTAAAAGTTATGTATTCTTTTTCTTTATCTTCAGTTGGTAAGAATTCAACATTTTTATTTTCTTTTAATCTTTGTTTTATATATTCATCTATAAAAAATGTAAATGATTCTTCTATCAATGTATTATCCTTATCACCCAATCTAATCTCATCATGATTACCTTGAACTAAACCAACTTTACATATAAAATGTTCTGATAGTCTTCCAATGGCTTCAGATAACAATTCACTTACTACTAAAACTTGTTGAACTATATTTAATCTTGATTCTAATCTATTTGTATTTCTTATAATTCCAGTAACATAATCGCCTAAGCCTAATACATACAATTCACTTATATTATTAAATTCTCCATATCTAATAACTTCATTGATATAATGATTCATTTTTTTCTTACATATCTCAGGATTATATTGTGATAATTCATTATCAACTCCAACTCCTAAGTGAATATCTGATATCATTGCTATCCCAATTGTATTATTAATTGGTTTAATAACTTCTTTTTCAAGTAATGGTTTAGCTTTACTTAATTCTTCTATTTTATCTTCCATGCATTCAACTAAATGTTCTACTCTAGCTATTGTTCTTTTTGTTGCATTTAAATCATTTCTTTGGTCTTTTAATTTAATTTTTTCTTTTTCAAGCTGTAACACTTTGTTATTGATTTCTCTTAATCTTTTATCTTCTATGTCTTCATCAACTTTTTCTCTCATTTTCTTAAGTTTGTAGTAATATTCATCTTCTAATTTTGCTATTTTTTCTTCGTATATATCATAAGCCATAACAAGACCTTTTCCTTTTCTTCTAAGAGTATCTCTATGTTCGTCACTATCTAATAACTCTTTAATGTCTTGCCATTCTATATCTTCTCCATCTTTTAATTTCATCACAGATAATCTCAGTTGATATTCTTCTAATGTTTCATTTTCTTTTCTTAAGAACTTTTCATCTAACATATACAATCTCTCCTTCTATATCTGTTATTATCCTTTTTACTTATATTATACTAAGATTCTTATTAAAAGTAAATAAAAAAAGGTAGAAAATTACTTTTCTACCATAAATTATTATTATATATATTCTCCGACAATTATATCTACATCAAATGGTGTAATATCTCCATCTGTTGAATAAACTATTTCTGCTTCTTCTTTATTATCTACTACTTCTCCTCTAGCAATTGCATTCATGAATATTACATCATATAAATTAGGTTTGCATATATTCATTATTGATTCTAGGGTATATGTCAAATTCTTTTTATTAAATTTTATATTATTATATCCATAGCTTTTTGATACTGGCATATCAGCCCAATAAATACACATTTCCTCTAAATCTATTATGTTAGCGATTACTTGTTCACAATCAGAACTTAAGTCAGATTTATTGGCTACTGCTTTTGGCTCAAATACTTCGCCAGTTGTATTATTATCTAATTCCATGTAACCTATAAAACAATCTTCTAATTCACTGAAATATTCTTCTGAAAAACTATTAATTGAAACTAAGATATATCTAACGCCACTTTCTTTACATTTTTCAATATCAATGTCAATAAATTCACTTGCACCATCTTTAGCTGATATAAAATCTCCACTATGACAAATATTTGTTTTACGACCTCTTAAATTACCATACCATATTTCATCAATAACTTCTAACTCATTAGTAAAACATAATGCACTCAAGTCTAAATCTGTTCTACAACCATTTTTTTGTTTCCAATATACGAAATTTCTTAAAAAATTTGTTCCATCTTTTATTTTCATTTTACTACCTTTTGCCATTGATTTTAATGCTTTACTAGAGTTTCTTTGAGATGTTGGTGCTATATAATCTTTTAATTCTTCGTCTATATAAACTTTCCCTAAATAATCTCTTTTAGAATATTCATTCATTAATCTAAGATTACAAATGTTTTCTATTCTAGTACAAGTTATTTTATCTAGTTCTTTTAAATCATTTTCTTTACCATATAATTTTCCTGAACCTTTTATTGAGAAAACTCTTAAGTTGTTGTTTTCTTTTCTTTTTATGAAATAACTTCTAATTTGTAGTAAAAGAGGAGTAGGAATTTTTTCAGCTATTTGACTAAATGCTAATACTATTTTATTGCTTTCATTTTTATCAGTTGCTAATCTAAGAGTTCTATCTAATCTTCTAGCGAATTCACCAGGTCTACTAGTTAATAATTCAAGAATTTTATCTAAGTCTTTTTCTTCAAATGCTTTTTCTATATTACTATTAAATGTATCTATTTTTTTATCATTTCTTATTTTATCAAATGCTCTATTAACTTTTTTAAATTTCTTATATTCACCTGGGTGTAATACCTCTCCTAATCTTATCCATCTATTTTTATATCTAAGCATATCTTCTTCTATGTTACTTGCATTTTCTAACATTGTTAATAGTATTCTTCTGTCTTTTCTTTTAAATGAATTATAATAATAATCTTTTGATAAACTTTCATCTCCATCACTTAAAACTGTTGCTAATCTTAAGACATCAGTGGCTGTTTTATAATAAGGTATCAATATTTCTTTAATGTCATCATTGTATTCACCAAACCATAATTCAGAAGTCACATAACTCAATATTTCTTTAAATGGAATTTCTTCAGGCATAATTTTCTTTAGATATTCTTTATTGAATTTTTTTAAAAACCATGATATATCTGATTTATCTGAAGCAGATATACTTACTTTAGAAGATACTAAATTAGTAAATATTGTATTGAAATCTTCAACACTTCCTAAGTCTATAACAGTTAAGTCATAATTTCCTATTAAAGAAAATCTTTCTTTCTTTTCATATTCAGGAACTAATTGACCATCAGTAGCATAATGAATTATTGCATTAAGATATAATTCAACTTCATCTATTTCCATTACTTGTTGTGGGAAATTAGGATACATAGGTTCGGTAACTTTATCTACTCCTACTAGTTCTTTAATTATTGATATTGTTATATTATAAAAATCTATATATTGTTCAACAGATAATAATTTTAATTCTTCTATAAGTCTTTCTGAAAATGTATATCCATAACTTTCTAAATTTACTAATGAAGTTGCTATTATTTGTTCACTAACTTTTTCATTATCTCCGTCATTAAAACTAACTATCATTTTATTTCTTCTTCTTAAATACATAGTGTTCATTTCTTTCATTAAATACCAACTCCTTAATTTTTATTTATATATTCAATACATAGAAATAAAGATTATTATCTCCATCTGTTCAACACATAAACAATAAAAGTCGCATTATATTTAATGGAAACTGTTTATTCTAAACACATAGCCATATATAATGCGACATACTATCAAAGGGAAATTTATTAATTTAACCTTTGAAAAATATCCACTCGAACGAACCGAGTGGATATTATATATAAAAGGGGGTGATGTATATGAAATATTTATTATAAAATTATATTGTTGTTTGGAAAGCATTAATTATATATATGTAATCTGCACCAATTAGAAGGAATAATTAATATAGCCAAACATAATTTTATTTATTAATAATGAAATTGATAATTATACTTTCATTATACCGATAGACGGTATAATTATATTTATATTTCCTAATCTTTTATTTTATATAATTAGAAGGAATAATTATCGTAGCCTTATTTTATCTTATATATATAATATAACATTTTTATTTAATTTTGTAAACACTTTTTGAAAAAAATATTATTAACACCAATAAGAATATTTCAATCTCGAATTAGCAGTTTTAACTACTGCATGAGTTATAGGTAAGAAAACTTCAAATCCTTCACCAGGTTCTAAAGTTAAGAAATCTCCTTCTTTGTCAAATTGTATTTCTACATTTTCTTCACCTAAGTTATAAACATTAAATTCATAAGCTAATTGTATATCAACGCCTTCAGGATATTCTATCATATCATATTCTTTATCAAATACCCCATGTTTACTTCTTAATCTTTTTGGACTTGTTATCACTGTTATTTCACCTCTATTATTTTTTTTCTTTTTAATTACTATTCTTCGCCAAGGTTCTTTTCTATTTTTATAGTCATTGATAATCCATCTTCACCAGCAAAATATTCTAATATTTCATCTAATGAATGGAATAATTGGTCATCTTTAGTTTCTTCAACTAAATATATAACATCTTTATTTAACACTTCATCTTTATTAATGCGAAAACTAAAATTTTTAAAACTCATACTTTTTGAAATTTTTGCCATAATAACATCTCTCCTTTTTAATTATAAATTTAATTCATTAATATCATTAATTTTAAAATAATAATCTATTGATGTGATTTCAGTGTAATTTAATTCTAATAAACATATATTATTTGGTATACCATAAGAACAACTTAAATGATTATATTTATTATGTTTTTTACCATTTGTATTTACTTCATTTATATGAAAATCTACAAATACTTTACTTTTTTCTTTTTCTATTGTTTTTTGTATGAACTTCTTATATAATTCTATTTCTTTTTCTGAAAATACTTCAATAGATAGTTTAATATAGATTTCATTATTGTAATAAATTAATTTTATAGAATTAATTGTTTTTAATAAATATTTATTACAATTTTCTGTACTTATGATTACATCACTAATATTGTTTATAGCTTTTAATTCCACTATTTTTCACCTCTTAAATTATTTTTAAATTCTTCATATAAACTATTTAATTTTTCTAATAATTCTTCTGTTTCAGAATTTTCATCTTCTTCATCACTATTAGTATCTTCTTCGTCGTCTTCATCTTCTAATTCATCATCAGAATCAGTATCGTCATCTGTATTTTCATCATCTTCGTCTTCTTCCATTTCTTCTGTATCGTCTTCTTCTTCAATGATTTCTTCATCTTCTGTACCAATTTCATCGTCATCTGTGTCACTATCTTCTTCACTTACATCATCTTCAACATCTTCACTATCTGTATCTTCTTCATCACCTGTGTCAGTATCATCCTCATCCTCTGATTCATCTTCGTCGTCCTCATCTTCTAATTCTGCTATCTGTTCTTCTATTTCCTCTATTTCTTCGTCTAAGTCATCAAACAAATCATCATATTCTTCATCATCTTCAAAAAACATATTATAATGAATATCTGATAAATCCATAGCTCCATCTCTTACTAATACTGCTGTATCTCTAAATCTTCTTTTAAACACTTCTGTTAATTTTACTCTTATGACTGTTCTCTTTTTATTATGTTCTCCATTTGGTAGGATTACATCTCTTGTTTCTTCAGGTGTAAATGTGCAAAATCCTAACAATCTAACTTCTTCTCCTTCTAAGCAAGTTTTAAATGTCAAATTTCTTAAAGATTTTATTACTTTTTTAACATTGGGTTGCGATATTCTATAACCATTCCTTTTACATTCTGCTACCAATGCCCTTACAAATTCTTTTTCAGTCATTGTCGCATCTCTCCTTACATATTAATTAATATACCATTTATGGTGCATTAATCGAAATATTACATTTTTTATGTAAGACAACTATATATATTTTTTATTGATTTATCGTAGCTTTACTTATATAATACTAAGACTTTCATTAAAAGTCAAATGTTTTTATTTTATTTTTCAAGTAAATAATCACTATAGTATTGCCATCTCAATTTACCAGCTTTTTTACAATTTCCTCTACAACACCTAGTGATAGCATTGGCTTTGGCAACAGTTTTACTTTCTGCATCTTTACTGTTTTCATATACTATTCCAGTATCTAAACATATAACCCTTTTATCTTCTTCAGATTTATTGTTTTCTTCTTCTATTATTTTTGCTACATCATCTTTTTCTGTATTTAAATCTTCTACTTCTTTTTCTTCTTTTTCTTCGGCATCAACATCTTCGACTACTACTTTTTCTTCTTGAACTTCAATTACCTTTTCTTCAGCTACTTCTGCAACATTAGTATCTTCTTCAGTTGTATCTGTAAGCTCATTAATTGGCTCTGTTGGAGTTTTAACCATGTCATTAGCTAATTCTACCTTTTCAGTAGCAACTTCCTTTATATCTTCTTTATTTTCCTCTGAAGTACATATCTCTATTTTATTATTTTCTTTTTTATTAGCTATTGCTATTTTTATTGCTTCTTTTTGATAATCACTTAAACTTATTCCACCAATATCTTTATCTTTTTTATTAACACTTCTAACATTTCTTCTTTTTAATCCCAAGGGATTTCACCTTCCTTCTTCATATTTTCAATTAAATTATTAATGTATGCTTCTTCATTTATCAATATTTCTATTATGTTATAATAAAATTTTTTATTTTCAACTTCATAATCTTTATCATTTAATATTCTAGTTAATAGAATACATTCGTCTTTAGTTAGATATTCAAATAATTTCATTAAGATTCTATCATCTTTTCTCTTAGACATTTTCTTAAGTCTATTAATCAAATCTTCTTCATCACTGAAATCCAATAAATAATTTACATTTTTTAATTTTTTATTTAATTTCTTAATTCTTTCTTTTTTTAATTTATCGTTTGCATAACAACTTTCTACTCTTTTTCTTATATTTTTATTTATTATCCAAACACCACTTGCGTTTTTTATTATTGCATCTCCATTTAAATAATCTATTTGTTTTTTTGTTAATATGTAACTTTTATTTTTTTCAAACCATCGAATAAATTCATTTGTTGTCTCATATTCTCCTGTAAATACTTTATTAAAATCTTCAATATTATATTTTTCACTTAAGTATTTTTCATCTTTTTGATTTCTCATTTTATCATTTTCTTCAATAAATTTCTGCTCAAATGATTCTATTTTATTTATATAATATTTACCAGTTGTTCTATCACAAACAGATACGTTTCCTTTAGCTAATTTAGCCATATCCATTGCCTTATATTTGCAATTGGTAAATATTAACCCATCTCCTTTAACAGTATCATCATAACCAAGCTTATTATAGTATTTATCTATTGACAACCAAAGCTCTATCCTTGCTTCTTGTCTATAATTTTCAGGGTCATTTTCTAACTTAAATTTACCACAAAAGAAACCTTCTACTTTTTCCAATAAACTATCTTTTTTTGCTTTTATATAAAAACCACTTAAAGCTTGTCTATCCTTATATGTTCCTAGACTATAACCATCTTCTCCATGTTCATCTTTTATAACACAGATTTCAAACATATCTTCTATATCTATTGCTCTTTTTTCCTTTTCTTCCATTTATTATCTCTCCATTTTCTAACTATATTTACTTTATTTTTATTTTATATTTTACTAAATTGATAAAACACTTTTCTTTATTCCATATTTCTTACATAATGAGAAAAATATTAAATTATACCATTCTTCTTCTAATGTAATATAATTAAAGTATTCATCTACCTCATAATCAAATTCTTCTTTACTATTCTCTATTTTTACTAATAATTTATCTGATAATTCATTTGTTAAATCATATGCATTATAAAACATTTCCTTTACTTCAAATGGTACTTTTCTCCAAGATATATCTTCTTCTATCATTCTTTTGTTGTATTTTCTTTTATTCTCAAATTCTTCTAACATCTTCTTATGAATTTGATTAGCTGGATTTTTCATACCTTCATCTCCTTCCTTTATTTATATTATACTATGATTCTCATTAAAAGTAAATATGTTTAAAAAATTTTATATATATAATATACTAATGTTTTTATTAAAAGTAAATAGTTTTAATATAAAATTAATAAAAATGTATTATTAAATATATGTAAAATAATTATCACCAAAATAATAAGAGATTGTGAGGTGGAAGCATGAAATCTCTAAAAATCAAAAACATGTTAGAAGGAGCTGAAAAAATCACTATGAATGAAAAAGATAGAAATGAAAACATTCGTGAAATTAAAGAAGCTTTAGAGGAAAAAAGAATAAGAGAAACTCAAAACTTAGACATAAGATTGAAAAAAGATGAGTTATGTGCTGAAATGAAGAAACTAGATGAAATAAATAACATCTTAAACAGCACAAGTAAAAACGGAATAGGTTGTCCTATTAATGGTGAAATTCAACAAGAGCAATACAAACCTCTTACTTGTAAGGGCGTTGAATCCTGTATTGTGGAAAAGAAAGTAGTCGTTGAATCTCCTAAAACTGAACAACATCCAACAGGATGTCATTGTGAAAAATGTTGTCCTCATCCTAAAAAAACTTGGTTTCAAAGAAATAAAAAGAAACTAGCAATTGGAGTAATGTGGGCAATTATGTTCGTTTTAGCTTTAGGCATATCACCACAAGGAGCATGGTTTACAACTCTACAAGAAAGCTTTGTTAATATTTTGGTTGATTTGTTTAAAATGGGATTATTTGTTGTCGCTGGTATATTAACTTTTAAAGTAATAATACCAAAAGATAAAGAAGACGACTAGATTGAAAAAGATACTGTCTTTTTTAATTGCTTTATGTATATTAACTTTCCCAATACAAACAATTAATGCCCAACCAGCTGACATTATTTACAATATTTTAGACAATAGCAATCAAAGACCAAAAAATAATGGTTTAGATTTGATAAATTCTCTTATCGGAAAGAATTCTAAAGTTGAAGAAAGTAAGAAAAACAAAGAAGAGAAAACTAAAGTAATAAGCAACAGTAGAGAATTAGAAAAAGAGATAAATAAAGAATCTAAAAAGAAGGGTAATATAAAATCAGATAAGAAACAACTTAAAGGAATAGATGTTTCTAAATGGAATGGGACTATAGATTGGAAGAGAGTTAAAAAGGCAGGGATAGACTTTTGTATAATAAGAACTGGATATGCTAAAACAGAAGATTATAAATTTAAATACAATATAGAACAAGCGATAAAAAATGATATGGAAATAGGTGTATATCATTTCAGTTATGCTATGAATTTAAATGATGTCAAGAAAGAGACAAGCCTCTGTTTAAAATTAATTGAACCATACAGAAAACATATAACATTAGGAGTATGGTTTGACTATGAATACGATTCAGTACGATATTCTACTCAATTTGGAGTTATACCAACTAAGAAATTAGTTACATCTCTTGGTGACGAATTCTGTAGAATAGTAGAAAAAGATGGATACGATAGTGGTATATATACAAATTTAGATTTTAGCGATAATTATTTTACAAAAGATTTATTAAACAATCATTATACATGGATTGCTTCATGGAATGGAAAATGTATAAAAGTAGGTAAATTTAAAATGTGGCAATATACAGATAAGGGTTATGTTGATGGCATAGGTAAAGTTGATATGAATATTTATTATCGTCGAGATGATAAATAATGAAAAAGAAAATATTTACTTTATTTTTATGTGCATTAATGGTTTTACTTCCTTGCTCTAGTTATGCGAGTAAACCAATAATAGCAACTGATAATACATCAACACCTTATCAAGCTAAAGTATTCTTATACAACAGAAACACTAGTAAAAAATTAATGGGTTGTGTTGATTATATTTATGAATACTGTGATAAAGTAGGAATAGATGCAACATTAGTTATAGCAATGACAAGTATAGAAACAGGCTATGGTAAAAGTCATCTTTTTAGAAGTTATAATAACCCTGGAGGTTTAAAAGCTACTCATGGTTGGATGAGATTTAAAAATATTAAAGATGGTTATAAAGCAATGATTGATAAACTTGCTGTAATGTCAGGAGTTAGAAAATCCAACACTTACTATTTTAATTCATGTCATTATATCCAAGATTTGGGAGATATGTATTGGGTAGAAAATGGATGTGATAATGGATATTATCATATGTTATTAAAACAAATGCATAGAATTACATCAATAGAAGATAAAACTCCTAAAGAAAAAAAATCTAAAAAAGAAAAACATGAGGGTGTCACTGTTAGAAGAACAAACCCCAAAACAAATAAAAAAATAATTGATAAGTTATTAAAAAAACCTAAAAAACAAAGTGCCAAAGATTATCTCTTATCATTTAATAAACATAAAGAGAAAAATGGAATGAATATAATTAATAAGGTTTTAGATAGCAAAAAAGGAACAGATTAATTTTCTGTTCCTTTTTTTTATATACAATTTCTGCACAAGTTCTATTTAAGCTTATATACAATTTCTGCACAATATAATAATTATTTAATATTCTTTTTATCGTCATCATCTTTAAGCAAATTAATTATTGTATCACTTTCATTTTTTATTTTTGGTGATGATAATCTAAGTATTTCTGAATTATCTTTTTTGAAATCTATTCTTACTTTATCTTCAACTGTTGTTAAGTATATTTCTTCAAAATCATTTCTTACCTTATCATATTTTTTATTACTAAAAGATGAAGTATCATTTTTAGAATTTTCTATTTTCTTTTTAAAAGTATTAACTAAACTAGTTGTAACTAATTGATTAATTTTCTTTTTATTAGTTAAATCCTTTTTACAAGTTATTATTTGTTTTCTTTTATTATCATCATATTTAAAATTCATCATTTTTTTATTAATTAATACTTCATTACAAGCAAATGCACCATCAAAATACATTGCAGAATCTCCAAATTTTTTTATCATTTTTTCTTTAAAACATTTATTAAATATATTCAATAAATCATTAGGTATATCATTCATATTAGATATTTTTCTTATATTACCATTTTCATCTTTTCTATTTTTAAAATATTTATATATTTTTAATTCAATTCCTTTAATAAATTTTTTTCTTTCAAGTATTTTATTCCAATCTTCAATTACGGATAATCTTATATTATCTATTACTGCTGTTTCTTCTACTCCATTTGTATATTGTTGACAATATAAAATTATTTCATTCCCATCTTCATCATATTCTCCAGTTTCATATTTAAATTGCAACATATAGGCTCTATTTACAAATATCACATGTTGTTTTTCTAATCTTCCTAAAGCCCCATGTAACATCTCATCAGTTCTTTGTTTACAAGTTGGGAATATATCATTAAATATTAAATTAACACTCTCATCAACATATTTTTCATATTCTTTTATAAGTATCTCCTCCTCGTTTTTTATATCCTCTTTAATATTTTTTTTATATTTTTCATAAGGGGTAATATTTTTTACACTTTCTTTAATATGTGTTTTTGTCGTATCATTTCTATTTCCTTTAAATTCACTATTAACCATTCCAGTAACTTTCTTTATTTCACTTGTCCAAAGATACACTTTATATAACTCATTTGTTTTATCTTCTATAATAGGTAAATTGGAATTATTCTCAAGTATATCATCAAACATTGCAAATAATTGGTCATCTAAAGGTTCATATTTAGCTGAACGAACATCAGAACCTCTATTATTTTTTCTACCATCTTCTATTTCTTTAGGTTTATTATATATCTCATGTATTGTAAATTTAGTTTTTTCTTTAGTAAATCTACATAGACTTTCAAATTGTTTCATTTGTTTTATTTTAGTATTACCTGTTTTATATGGTATATCTATTAGTTCACAGATTTGTTTCCATGTATACTCTTTATTTAACTCTAATTTTTCTATATTCATATTTATTATTTTGTACAGAAACTAGTTTCTTTATATATAATATATATATAATCTATATATATAGATTTTAGTTTCTGTACAAAATTTTTCACCTACCTTTATTTGTTTTCACATATACTATAAGACATTAGTAATTATTTTTTTTACATTTTTAAAAGATGTACGAGTTTCTTTAGATTATGTACAATTTATACCGACAGTCTTACAAAATTTTTCTATTGCTTAAGCCTATAAAGTTATTTAATTCTTTTTAAAAAGAAGAGTATTTTTACTCTCCTTTTATAAACATTCCTAAAGCAAATACAACTTATAAATTATCGAAGAGATATTTTACCATCTATTAATAATTCTAATATTGTTTGTCTTTTGTTTATCTCTCTATTATTTATTGCTTTTGTCAATACAATGTATTTTTCTACATATAGCTTACATCTTATTTTTCCTCTTGATATAGCAGTGTATAATGCTTCATTTACTAATAACATTTCTTTTACAACATATGTGTTGCTTAAGTAGATATATAAATATTTTATAGTACTTCCTTGAGAACGATGTATTGAATAGCTATAGCCACCACTTAATATATCATAAAATGCACTAAGAATTATAAAAGTTTCATTATTAAAACTAACTTTAATTGCATCAGAATATATTTCTTCTACTATTACTGTATTACCATTGAATAAACTTTTATTTCCATCTTTTCTATTGTTATAATAATCTTCTTCTGATAATACGTTATATTTATTTTTTGTTATAAGTAATACACTTCCTGGATATATTTTCATTTTAACTTTTTTATCATTTTCCTTAAGGTCAGTACTAATTTCTATATAATTACTGTTTTTATTAAGTTTACCTTTTTTAATTAATTCATTTTGTATATCTATATTTATTTTACTTGTTTCTTTTTTAGTACAAGCTAAAACTACATAATCTAATTTATTATTAACATCAAAATTTTCTACATAATCATTAATCATTTCCCAATATTTATCATCACCTATAGTAACTGACATATCTTTTAATTCGCCATATAATGCAGATTTTTTATTTACAAATGGATTCTTATCATTTCTTATATCTGTACATACATTTAATATACCACTTTTCATCGCTTGTCTCATAGGTTCAGTTAATTGACATTTGTTTATTGGTAATTTATTTAAATCATTTATAGTATTAGAATGTCCAATACTAGTTAATTGTTTTTCATCTCCTATAAATAATATTTTAGTTCCAGTCTCAATAGCACTTAATAAATCTAGCATTAATTCATTTGATACCATAGAAACTTCATCTATAACTAGCATATCAGTTTTTAATGGGTTAGTTTTATCATACATAAAAAATCCACCTGAGAAACCTAAAGCTCTATGGATTGTACTTGCTTCTCTATTAGTTGATTCAGCTAATACTCCACTAGCTTTACCACTTAAGGCTACTAAAGTAGGTAAGAATGGTTCATATAGTCTATCCATTATATTTAATATTATATTTAATGTGAAAGTCTTACCAACACCTCCACCACCTGTTAATAGAGATATATTATGAGTTAATACAGATTTAACGCAATTTCTTTGTCCTTTGTTTAATTTTACTCCTAATCTTTCTTCTTCATAATTTATTTCTTTATCTATATCTATGTTTACATTACTTTTGTTATCTCCATTTATTAATCTTCTTAAATTTCTATATAAATTAACATCGCAATTATAAATACCATAAGTTGTTATATACTTATCTTCTATGATATAAATCTTTCTATCTTTTATTAATTTATCTATACATTTATTAAATATTTTATCTCCAACATTATCTATTGTATTTTCTATTACTGGTAATCTCATAAATCTACTGATACTTATAAAACTTTCAAAATCTTCATATAATACATCATTAATAGCTTTATAAGTATAACATTCTAATCTTCTTTCATCTCTTTTATCTCCTTCCATTTTGCTTAAGAATATATTGTCTATAATATCTAATCTAAATCCTTTAAATACTAAATCAAATATATTGCTCTTTATTTGTTGACATGCTTCATATAAATTTTTATTATATACTGTATTTAATTTATTTATAGCATTATCTGTAAAACCTAATTGTTTTAATGTCATAAGATAATGTGCATTTTCAACATTCTCTTGATAAGAATTATATATTTTATTTACTGTCTTTTCTCCTATCCCATGTATTTTTAATAGTTCTTCAGTATTTTTATTTTTTATTATATCACATATACCGATTACATTTTTTAATTTATCTGCTACACTTTCACCGATAAATAATTCTATGAAATTTAACATTGTATCATCATCATTAATGGAATCTGCTGAAAAGTCAGAAGGTATTATCTCTTGTCCTTTGATTGAATATCCCCATTTTTTATCATATTCTAATTCCATTATTTTAGCTTTATATTTTACATTATATTTTATATCTCCTACTGTATTTACTTTCATACTAACATTGTTGTATACAGGATTTAAATAAGGTTTAATTTCCATTGTGTCACTGAATATTCTTAATATCATAAAGTTGCTATTAGGACTTTTATATACCTTTTTATCCAAAGTAAATTCTATTTCAATAGGATTATCTAATTTTATAAGTTTGCTCATTTCATCACCCACCAAATTATATTTTACATAAATTATACTAATATAGTTATTAAAAGTCAAATAAAATGTATGATAAATCATAATTAAATATAATAGGCTGGTCTTATTATCGTAATGTAGATTATTAAAAAATTAAGATATGTAAAAATATCTTTAAAGGAGATGAATTTAATGGGGTTTATTAGAGAAGATAAAACCAATGGAAATAACAATGATAATAATGTAATAAAAACTATTTCTAGTAAAGTATTAGCTACTATACCTGCTAGTAATATAAAATTATATGGTGAAATTGCTGTAAATAATATTTCTATTAATAAAGACAGAAGATACTATATAGAATTTTTAGGTAGTAAAAAATTATGTAGTTTATTAATAAATGGAGAGATTGGTGATTTTATTATATGCAATATAGGTAATTATTCTATAGAGATATACAATAACACATTTAATATATCAATATACATTGATAAAATAAATACATCTGATACTACTGATACTTTTACTGATTTAATTATATATGAAGAAGAAGTTAAATATTTAGATAATAAATATTTAGAAACTGATTTAACATTACAAAACAGTATTAGTTTAGGAAGAATAGGAGATATAGGTTCAGGAAGTAGCGCCATAGGTTATAACGTAGAAGCATCAGGTTATGCTTCACATGCAGAAGGTAGTAAGACTACTGCTTCAGGCGATTATTCACATGCAGAAGGTAATGGTACTGCTGCATCAGGTGATTATGGTTCCCATGCAGAAGGTTCTAATACAATAGCTAGAGGTGTTGGTTCGCATGCAGAAGGTGATAGTACAACAGCTTCAGCATATTGTTCACATGCCGAAGGTAATTCTACAACTGCATCAGGAGAAAATTCTCACGCAGAAGGTTCTAGTACTATTGCTTCTTCTCAAAACCAACATGTACAAGGTAAGTACAATATAGAAGATACTAATAATAAATATGCTCATATAGTAGGTAATGGTGAGGACGGTAAAAATTCTAATGCTCATACATTAGATTGGGAAGGTAATGCATGGTTTGCAGGTAAATTAACACAAGAAGGTACTCCTACTGAGGGTAAAGATTTAACTACTAAAAAATATGTAGATGATAAAGTTAAAGATACTTTAGTAACCACTAATATATCAGGCACTACTTTAGCATTAACAGTAAATAAATATCAAACTGCTACTGTTGTAGACGGTACTGAAATTACATTACCAGCAGTTACTTCTTTTACAAAAATTCATTTATTCTTTAGTACAACAGCAGATTTAACTTTAACATTACCAACTTGTAAGTGGCAAAATGGAAATATTCCAACAATTTCAGCTAATAAAACATATGAGTTTATTTTCACTTATACCACAGAATGGTTAGGTGTAGTAATTGTCTATGGATAATAAATTATTAATGAATAATATCTTAAAATATTAAAAAAATAGATATAATAAATATAGTGAATCTTAGTATAAGTTTAAAAGAAAAATTAAAATAGCCTACTATTAAGTAGGCTATTTTTTTTATTCTTCTTTTTCTTCTTCATCTAATTCTTCAATTATTTCTTTAGGTTCTTCTATGTTTAATTCACTTCTTAATTCTTCGATTTCTTTATGTAACATTTCAAAATCTTTACTACTTTTTTCTAACATAAGTTTTAAGTTTTCTGATTCTGCATTGACAGTTTGTAAATAATCCTTGCATAATTTCTTTCCTATTTTTTCTAAAAATTTTTTCATATTTTTTCACCTTTCTTTATTTATTATTTACTTCTAATAAAATTTTTAGTATAATTTATATAAAACCCAAAGGAGTTGATAGAATGAAATTTATAAAAAGATATATTAAAAATTTTCATTTTGAAATTATTATAAATTTAATAAAAGATATTATAAAAATTATATATAATATATGTTTAAGTTTATTAGATTTACTTAGTGGCATTATCATGATTTTTATTTATCCATTATTGGTTTTTGGAGAATGTTTAGAAGATAAAGAAGAGAATTAATCTCTTCTTTTTTATTTTTTCTAAAGAGCAGATAATAAAATAATTTTATTAAATTGTTCATTTGTTAATTTAAGTTCCATTTCTAAGGTATCATAAAAATCTACATTTGATATATCTTCTTCTTTGGATATATAACTTTTTTGTACTTGCTCTAAGTCACCATCTGTATCATCTATTACATATGAAAATATTGTTTTATTATCATATAAATCTTCTATTTTTGTTCCTTTATTTACAATCTTAAATAAATCTGCTGATGTTAAATCAACTACTATATATTCTACTAATTTTCCAAAAGGATAAATAGCATCTTCAAGATATATACAATTGAATAAATAAAACTTTTCTTTCTTAGTTGAATATCCTATGAATACTTTAGGATAATTTGACTTATCTAAATTAATTAATACATATACATTTCCAAATATTGAATCATTTATCATTGAGGGTCTTATGCCTAACAATGAATAATATTTATCTACATTAGTTACTTCCATCATTTTCGTTATCCTTTCTTTTATTTTCAGTTGCTTTCTTTAACAATAATTGATTTCTTTGTATATAAAGTTTTTGTAAGTCCATATCATTTGCTTCAATTCGCAATTGCATTTTTGGTCTTTCTGTTGTAAAATGTTCACAAAATCTAAAACACCCAACATTCAAGTCAGTCTTTATCATACAATGCCCACAAGGAAATTGAATTGGTGTAGTTAAAAAATATGCACAGTTAGTACAATCAGTTGGGTTAATTTCACCATTATTATCATATTTAATTACACGTATTGACACATCTTCTGTTAGTAATCTATCAAAACTTTCATAATCTTCACATTCAGCAAAATCTTTATTAGTACATAATTCTGTTATTGTTATCCAACAGTCATCATTAGCCATACATATATAGCTAGGTTTAATACCATCTTCAGTGTAAGTAAATATACCTTTTAAGTATTTACAAGTTGAACATATACTCTTATCTTCTTGTGTTTTCATCAATATCAATTCCTTTCAAATTATAATCTAATATATAGACTTTAACATTTTGAGCTATTAAATCAAATAATGATACATCTATTTTATAATGTTTTAATTTTATTAAAGGTTCTTCCCATGTTATTTCATTTAATTCATCAACGATACGTTTTTCTATCTTTCCATTAACTTTGCATTTTTCTTCAAGCCCATTTGGGAATTTTAATAAAACTTTATGTAATCTTCTATTATATATATCATATAAAACTTCATTTACTTCTTTATTATCAACAGATATACTAATAAACATATCAGGTATTAATTCATCATATTGTATAATAATTTCTTTCATATAAATATCTTCATAGCATATCGTATCACATACTTTTATATATTCTCTAATATATTCTTTCATTCTTTTTTCTTCATTTTTTCTATCTTTTCTTTCTTTAAAAAACCCCATATAATTAAATCACCTCTACATTGTTTTAGATAATTCGTATTCTTCTACTGTTGGATTATCAATAAAAGTTGCAGTAGGGTTATGTTTTAATACTTCTTCTTTTACTGCATCTAAAGATACTCTAAAATGTTCTTTTTGTTTGTTTACTTTATTTACTCTATAGTCATCAAAAGCTATATGTAAATCATGTTCTAATTTAAACGCATCTTCACTAAATATTATTGAATGTACTTTAAATTTAAAAGGTACACTTGCACTACCTAATTCATTTATTCTATCCATTGCGTTTAGTCTTCTTGTTACACCTATTTTTACTACACCATCTAATAATGGATTTGAGATTATATAAATCCAACCAGCCTTTTTATTTATTTGTCTATTTAATACATCTTTTTTCTTTTCTTCTAATTTAGATATTTTATCTTGTAATTTAGCTAATTGTTTCTTTATAACTTTATTATTGCCTTGTTCATTAATTAATTGTTCTTGTAATCTTACTATTTCGGTATTGTATTGCGCTTGTTCGTATTGTATTTTTTCTTTAGCTTTATTTATTTCTTCTTCTAATTTTAATTGTTCTCTTATTTCAGCTTCTTTTCTTCTTATTTCTTCTTTTTCTTCTTCTTTTTTTCTTAACCAACCACATCTCAAATCAGCTTCCATATATTTTAATTTAAGTAAATCAACAGATATTCTTGTACAGAAAGATTTAAGTAATTTATTTATTTTATTATATTTATTTGTAATATTATCTTTTACTTTATCAATTCCACTATATTTTAATTTAATTATTAATGTGTCACAATAATCATTAAAACTCATAAGTGCTAAATTAGATATATCTTTCATAAGTTTATTACCTTTAGCTTCACTTCCTTGAACTGTCCATTCCATATCATGTATTATAGCTTCTTTGTTTTTAATTAATACTTTTTGTTTTCTTCTTATTTCTTTAAGTTGATTTTCAAATTCTTTAGAAGTATCATAGTCATATGCACATTCTATTCCTTCAACTTCTTCATTACTTTCATCACATTTAGAACTTTCATAGCCTTTTATAATTTTTTCTAAATTTTCAATTTCTTTCTTTAAACTTTTATTTTCATTTATTATCATGAATTTTTCAAATTCGTTCATATTTATCTCCCCTTTGTTTTTATTTATTTTATATATATTATACTCATAATTTTATTAAAAGTAAAATAAATTACTCGAAATATCGTATAAAATTTTATTGTCTTATTTAATATATGTAAATAAAATAGAAAGGATTGATATTAATGCCAAGATTAGAAACAAGAAATACTTTCTTTGGAGAAAATATGGAGTATTTTAATGGACAAGAATGGAAATATATAAAAGATTATAAAAAAGGAGAAAAGGTATTAACATATTTTCCTAAAGATAAACATGTTGAATTATTATTACCACTCAATTATATTAAAAGAAAATCTAAAGGATTAAATAGGATTACTTTTCAAAGAAAATTAGATATATTAATAAATGATGAAGGAATATTCTTTGGTAAATATAGAGATACTAGTATAAATGAATATGGAGATGTAATATTTAGACATGATAATAGATATGTAGATATTATGACTAAAGATATTCCACTTAAAAAATCAATATTTTCTCATTTTTTATTTATAAATACTTTTACTTATATTTCTAATACTAGCAGTCAATTAACAGAAAATAAAATGGAACTAATGTTAAGAAGTATAATGTATGGAAATATAGACAAATCTAATGTATGCACTTTGGATATGAGAGATGAATCTATTGAAAAGTTTGAAAAAACCATGAAACCTTGGGAAGTTTTATTAAATAAATGTAAAGTAAGATATAAAAAAGATGTTCGTTGGAGAACATTAAGTTTTAGTTTACCTAGAGATAAAGATGTATTTCTTAAGAGTATACTTAATTATTCTTATGATGAGATAAGATTTATAGTTGATAAATTAGATAGATTAAATGATATGAATAATAAGATAATACCTAAAGATAAAGATAGTTTAGATTTTATTCAAATGGCATATACATTATATGGTATTCCTTGCCATAAATATGAAGATTATCTTTTAAAAATGAATAATTTAGGTCTTAGAGCAAATGTAAAAAATATGAAATTATTTAGAAGTAGATATGAATATTCTTTTACTGTAAAAACAGGTTATGTAGTCTTAAGAAATAATGGTATTATTATGGTATTTAGAGATTATAAATAATTAAAAAAGAGAGGATATATCCTCTCTAATCTTCATTAACTATTTCAGTAAAATCTATTGCTTTAGAAAAATCCCAACCTTGTGCATATAAATCTTCTATAATTCTTTTCATAAATCCATCTAGCATATCAGTTATTAAAAAATATTTAATAGGTATTCTTATTATTTCAGCTTTATATTCTTTTCCATCTTTTTCAAACTCCATAGTAACACTACCACAAGGTACATTTAACATTTCCATATCTATATCCATTTTGTCGTATTTTTTATCCATATTTATTCTCCATTCTGTTCATTAGATTTTAGTTTTTCTTCATAAACCTCACAAGGTTGATAAGGTAAATTTACTTCATTTTTATCACATAAGATTTCACAAAATCCATTGCCTAAATCTTTTACCCTAAAATATTTGCAAAATCCACAACTTACTTTCTTTTCTTCCATTAATTTTCTCCTTTTAATTTTATTATACTAAGAAAAATATTAAAAGTCAAGTATTATATTATATATGTATAATGTAAATAAGGAGGTGAAGATAATGGCAGTTAAAGTTAGAGGTAAAGTAGTTACAACTGAAAGAGAAAATCAAGAAATATTATCTGATGGTAATGAAGGAACTATAGAATCAATAACTAACGTTCAAGTTCAAAACATGGGTGAAGGAGAAATAAACGTTATATTCAATGACGGAGACAAAATATTAATGCGTGCTAATGAAACTTTAAGTTTAGGAAATGTAATAATAGAATCAATAGTTGTTGTTGAAAGTGGTTCAAAAGTTAGATATATAGGGTTAAATTAATTTTGTATAAAGGGAAATAATAGATATAATTCTATATATTTCCCTTTATTTTTTTATAATAAATAGAAAGGAGAAATAAAATGTTTGATAAAGATAATAAATTTGGGTTTATTAATAATAGTTCAAATAACAATGGATTAAATAGTTCAGATATAAAAAAATATATAGATGATAAAGCTGATATTTTAGAACTTAAAAATATCCAAACTATTAGTGAAAATTTATATTCAAAAAATTTTTTAATTGTAGAATCAAAATTATCTGATATAATTTCATTTGAACAAATGAGAAACTCAACTGTCAACAATAATTATAAAGCACCTTTATTCGTTTGTAATATAAATAAATCTTTAGATGATTTAAATGATTTAGATGAATTATTCTTTAGTGTAAAATATAAAATTGGAAACGAAATAAAAACTGGTGCTATATCAGGTGATATTAAATATGGAAAATCTTTTCAAATGGAATTATCAGATGCAATCAATTATTCCGGCGTTAAAATAAAATATGGTTATATAGCAGTAAAAGTATTACCTAATAAGAGATGTACAAACGCTACAACAACAATAGATGATAATTCTTATTGTGTATTGCAAGTAAGAATCTCATCAGGATATATATCAGAAGAAGATATTAATTCAATTAAAAATAGTGTTGTATCTGTATATGTGAGAAGAAGAAATTATTTAACATTAGATAATTCTAATGAATTTACACCTACAGATACATATCAACCAGTAACTAAAAGATATGTAGATAATAAATTTTTAATTGATGAATTAGAAACTGTTTTAACTGTACCACAGTCTGAGTTGGACAAATGTAATGATAGTGGAGCTGGAATTTCACCAAGTCAAAATTTAAATGTTATAAATCCTAATGATGGAAAACATATTTATTATGCTTGTTATGGAGATATTATTAATGAATTAACATATGTTTCAAATAAAACAGTTGGATATACTGGCACTCTTTGCGAATTGGAAGATGGACATGTCATTGAGTTATGTATGACATTTTCTAATAATAACTTGGTTACTTGTAGTACTGCATTAGCATCTGTTAAAAATTATGTGTTTACTAATGATTTAATTATAAAGAGTAAAAAAATATTAGAAATTGATGAAATAGCTACTAAAAAATATGTAGATGATAGTCTAAATAATATGTTATCTTTTAATGAAAATGGTGAATTGGTTGTAACAATAAATGGAGTTAGTAAAATATTTGTACCTAAAGAATAATAAATAAATAAAAGAATAGAAAGGAAAAGATAAATTATGTTTGATAAAAATAATAAATTTGGATTCATTGTTAATAACAATAATGAAACAGGTGGAGTAAATACTAATGATTCAAAAATGATTCCTATAACATTTGCTTCAGATTCATATGGTAATGCTACTATTTCACCAAAAGATGTAGATATTAAAAAATTATTAGATATGGGTGGATATATACATGTTATAGTTGATGTTGGTACATCAAGCATAGATATTCCACTTTTATTCGATAAAAAGAATTTACTTTCTTATGATTCATATGAAGACATGCCAGTTTATATTGTTAAAAAAAATGAATTAATATGTTATAAAGCTAGTCAATATGGTACTGATATATCTTTTAAAATTTTATATATTAGAACAGATGATATAAGATTAAAAGAAATAGATAAAAATGATTTATATATTTATACAGATGTATATAGTTTAAACGCAACAGATTTGAATGATAATGAAGATATAACAACAAATATAACTAACGTTTATTTTGAACCTAAAAATATTCCAAATACCAACAGAAAAGACGTTCAAGAATGATAGATTTTAAATATAATACTTCTATATGCCTTATATGTAAAGATGAAAATCCTTATATTAATGAATGGTTAGAATATCATATTGGTATAGGTATTAATCATTTTTATATATATGATAATATGTCAACAGTACCAATTAAAGAAAGTATAAAAAAGGAATATTTAAATAAGTGTACTATAAGAGATTGGAAATTGAATGTAAAAGAACATGGTAATATTCAAATACAATGTTATAATAATTGTTTATATAATTATAGTAGGGAATCAAAATGGATAGCTTTTATAGATGCTGATGAATTTATAAATATAAAGGATAATTCTAATATAAATGACTTTATGCAACAGTATGAAAAATATGATGGATTATATATAGATTGGTTGACTTATAATGCTAATGGCAAAATAAAAAAAGAAGATGGATTAGTAAGAGAAAGATTTACAAAAGTCGTACCTTATTATAATGATATTAGAGGTAAATGTATAGTTAAAGCTCATAGAATTGTAGCAATGTCACCTCATTTTCCTATGATGTCTAATAATTATAATACTATTGTTGATTCAAATTGCAAAAGAGTTTATAGTCCTATGTCATATGGATTAACACCTATGGATAAAATAACTTTAGACCATTACATAACTAAATCATATGAAGAATGGATTGAAAAATTAAATAGAGGTTCATGTGTAGATGATTTCGAAAGAAAGATGGATGAATTTTTTTATTTTAATGCTGATTTAAAAGACAAATTAAGATAGCAATAGCGGTCTATTTTCATTACTTTTTAACCCTTTTTACATTCTATCACTTTTATATATCATTAATCATGTATTTTATTTACTTCAATTTCTTGAGTACGGTTAACCATGTATTTTTTGTAGGATTTTTTCCTATTCGGTTAACCGTACATTTTTTTTATTTACCCTATAAAAACGAGACTAAATGGGATATAAAAAAAGTCATATTAATATTTTCGTGATTTATCGTTATTTTTAATCCACATTATTCTGTGGATAACTTTGTTGAAATTGTGGATAACTTTATATGATTACTTTTTATATGGTATATCGTATATTTTATGGTTATTTTTGGTTAAAAATAGTACAAAAATGTACTAAAATTGGTTAAAAATGGTATGTTTTTGGCTAAAAATAGACTGAAATTGGTCAAAAATAACACGTTTTTTTATAGTTATTTTATTAGGGTATGGTTATTTTATTGAGATAGTGTATATAAGGGTAGGTAATATTATTAATTTAGTAATTGATATTATCATAAAGTACCCCCCTCCCTTTTTTATTTATAGGGAATGGATGGTGTATGGATAGAGTATACTGTGTTATGTGGGTAGTGTATACAATATAGTGTATCTAATGTGGTGTATTTTTATGATATTAATTTTACGTGGTGAATGATGTAGAAATATTGGTGGTGAAATATTGTTATTTTTAATTAATATTTCAATGAAAATTGATTATACTTTGATAAAATTTGATAGTACTTCAATGAAATTTGATAGTGTGTAGATAAAGGGACTATGCTCATATATTTGTAGAATTTTGTCGAATTATACAAAAACTACCCCCTTCATGTCGAAAAGGTAAATAGTTCTCTAAGAACTCTTTTTTAAAACACTGTATACAAAGAATTTATAGTGGGATTTTTTCCGACCCACCCCCCTATTATATGTCCCACAAAATTTTCAGAGTCCCCCTTATAAGTTCCTTAAAATTTCCTACAATTCCCCACAAAATCCCCTTAGTTTTTTCACCGTGTTCCACGTGTAACAAGGCTCTTTATATTACAATATTCGACAAAAATATATAAAACTCTTTTATATTATATTATATCATACAATACACAACAATCAATACATTATAATCAATTCACCATACATTATAATCAATACTGTATACAATAAACACTATACATAATACATTAAACATAACATAATAAATAATACAACATAAAAAATACTGTATACAATAAACTATAAAAAATAAGTAGGACATATTTTGTCCCACTTATTCTCTTCTTATAGATAATATAAAGTATTTAAAAAGTCAATCAGAGCCACTACATTAATATTGAATAAATTCCCACAAAATCAACAAAATCCATTAATCCTATTAATATACAGTCTTTAAAAAATACAGCAATAATAACCAATCCTAAAACTATTAATATTTTTTTCATACTTACCAATCCCCTTTATCTATTTATTTATTAATATAATGTTAGCAGTCCTTCTCTTATTTAGCAACAATTTTTAAGAAATTTTTTTTCTCTATACACTATTTTTTACATATACTATTATAAGACAATACAAGGCAATATAAGAGAAGAGACACTCTCAACGATATAACATAAGGAGGACACAACGCCAACGCCTTACAATCAATCCTAAGCAGTTCGTTCTTTGTATCATATGTTCTTCTAACATAGAACATCATAGGAACAGTTGTTCTATCATACTATCATATGAACCTATGAACACTCACTCATATGTTATATTAATAACAGTTGATTATATGAACAGTCAATCATATGTTATCATATTGATAGTAGTTAACATGTTAACTATATATTGTATACATAGTACATAGTACATTATACATAGTATATCATATTGTATACAATGCACACTATACAGCATACATAGTACTTAGTATCTCATACACTATACATAATATAATATATTGTATACATTGTACATAGTATAACATACATAGTACATAATAATGTATACATTAAACATTATACATTATACATACAATATATGAACAGTTATTCATACGTATACACTATATATCATACTGTATACATTAATCATATTATGTGAACAGTTACTCATATGTTATCATATTGATAATAGTTAATATGTTTACTATTTACATATTGATAATTAAACATATGAATAAGTATTCATATAATATACAATTCTATATATGAATACTTGAATATCTATTCATATATTATCATTATGATAATAAATTGTATACATTAAAAAGTATACATTAAAAATTATAGTCACCTTTTTAAAAATGCAAGTCGACCTTTTACCGTCGATTTTAAAGCACTGTATAGGGTAACTTTATATAAAGGATAGAGTATAAAGAGGAATTTTGTTCGCCCTCTTAGAATCGATTTAAATAGGTCATGAATTTTTCTTAGTATTTGTAAATTTGTCAAAATGATAATATAGCATTTTCAATGGTTTCACGTTTACAATGTTTACTTATACTAAACTTTTCAGACAAAATTAACTGTTGACAAACACCATAAAGTATGCTACGTTCGATTGTAGAACACTTGTTTATTTGTCAAATATTATTTATTATCAATATGAGAATAGTTAACAAGTAAACTAATATAATACAATATACATAATAATGTATACAGTATATTATATATTGCATACAAGATACAATATACAATATACATAATATTACATGCAAGATATTTAATACATTATACATAATATATTATATTGTATACATTATACTATATATTACATATTGTATACGATTAAACATATGAACAGTTATTCATATATACAATAAAAAAATAGCAGAGACTACTCTACTATTTTTTTTCTTCTACTTTTTTAATCTTTTTAAAATAATGATAGTTCCAAAAGCTTAAATTGTTCAATTGTATACAATATTCTAATCCACTTAATAATTCTACTATATTATATTTGATTAAATTCTTCTTGCATATATTAACAATTAATTCCTTTGTCCATATATTGCCTTTTATTTCTATACTATATTTTTTCAATGTTACCAATCCCCTTTATTTATTTATTATCTTAAGTATAGCATAATATTATCTAATGTCAACAATTATTCAAAAGTTTTTTTATTTTTTTTCATGTATCAATAGAAGGTAATATAAGGCAATATAAGAGAATATATTATTTAATTGATTAATTATGCACTAACTATTCTAAAAGTCTTTAAAACGCCTTATATCACGTCACACGGCAATATAAGAAAAAATAAAATAGAAAATTGATTTTAGGAATTGAAAATAAAAAGAATATAGATATATTGTATACATTAAACAATATACAAAATTTATTAAACAATATACAATAAACAAAATACAAAATATTATATACAAAATACAAAATTTAATATTTATTTTAATGTATACAAAAAACATAAAAAAACATTATAAAAATTATTGACAATAAAAAAAACAATGCTACAATTAAGTTAATAAAACAACTTAGGAACTACTTAAAAAAACTTAAAAAACTTTTAAAAAATGCTTGACATTAGATAAAAGATTTACTACAATTAAGTTAATAAAACAAATAACAACTTAGGAAAGGCACTTAAAAAAGTTTTAAAAAGTTTTAAAAAAGTACTTGACAATCAATAAAAGAGCTACTACAATTAAGGTAATAAAACATAATAAGAAAGCAACTTAGGAACTACTTAAAAAGTTTTAAAAAGTTTTTAAAAAATACTTGACATTAGATAAATGACATGATACAATTAAGGTAATAAAAGAAATAAAAAATCCTTAAGCTATACGCATAAGGTATATAATAGAAGCTTAATATATCATTAGATAGAATTAAGCATTATCTTAAAACTTTCAAGCAACTAGCAAGAGGAAAAATTTAAAAGGTGCTTTTGGTAAAACCCCTATTATCAAAGGTTATATAGGTAAACTGTTAATCAACGATTAATAAGTATCTACGAAAACATACTTTTTAAATCGGAACTCCTGAAAAGTACTCAAAAGGTTATAAGGTAATAATCAAAAGTTGGATTTTATTATCCAACAGCCATTGAACAGTTACAAGGGCGTATGAAGTGCAATGGTAAAAATCCTATTATATAATTGAATATGTTCCCTCCTCCTAAAAACAGAAAAAGGATTTTTCCTTTTTCAGTTATCGGAAAAAGTATAGAGTTTATAAAACCTCTTGTTTTAAAAATAAAGGGAGGTTTTACAATATGTATGTTAATTCTAAAAACGGGAGATATGAATATAGAAAAGGATTAGAAAAGTTTGATAATTCAATTGTTGAATTTAAAGGGACTTTCAATAAGATTGAAAAAAGAGGCTGTAGAAAAATAGCATTAATAAACAATATTTATCAAAATAATGAATTTATATGCTGTCATTGTTTATGCGATATGATAAGCAATGTTACTAAAAAAATGTTTTCTTTAAACCTTAAAGAAGGACAAAAGATAACATTTAGAGCTAAAATAAGAAAATACACTAATAGAAAAGGACAAAATAACTATGGTATGGAGATTAAGAATTTTAGAATTGAAGAATAAAGAATATAGAAAAACAAGAGGTTTTATAAATTCTATACTTTTTCAGTGACAGTAATTCAAATATAAATTTTGAGTTACTGAAATAAAATTTATAATTTTTAGGAGGGTTTTATATGAAAAAATTAACAAATATGCTAAATAATTTATATGGAGAAAGTGAATTAAAAAACAGTGTTATTGATATCCTTTTAGACCATATAGAAGACTATGAAGAAGAAAAAGGATTTTTAGAAGACATTATGAATTATGGTTGTGCAAGCGGTATAGTTCCCGAACTAATTTACTTCAATGAAACAAAATGTTTCTTTATTAAACATATGGAAGAAATATTCGACATTTACAATGAAGTAAAAGACAATTTAAACGCTGATTTTGAAGTAAACGCAAACAATTTAAGTTGGTTGGCTTTTGAGTATATGGTAAATGAAATATATAATGAAGTTGAAACAATGGAAGAAGAAGAGATTTAATTCTCTTCTTCAGTAACAGTAATTTTTATTACTGAAAATAATTTTTAGGAGGGTTTTATATGAAAAAATATTATAATGTAGAATTAAATAGAAAGGACACTATGTTATTAATAGATTTTCTTCATGAAAACAATATACATTTTGAAAATAGTTACATTAATTCTAAATATTGCCATACTGAAATATTATTAAACGATAAAGAAATATCAATTGTTAATAACTTTTTAGATACATTATAAGAAGAAGTATTTTTCCTTCTTCAGTTGCTGAAAGCTAAAAATGCTTTCATGAATTAAAATTTAGGAGGGTTTATATTATGAATAATTATGAATTAAAAGAAAAAATATTTAGTGAAGAGGAAATAAAAGAAATAAATGCTATAAAAGGTGAAAAAAGAATTATACCTTTTATGAATACCTTAGGGTATAGTCCTAAAGCTTCATACTGTAAGGGTGACTTTTTTCAAGGACTTTTCGTAAAATCCTTTAAAAGTAAAGTAGGATTTTTAATAACTTGTAATTGCAATACAATTATAAGCATAAAAATTGAAAACTTATAAGAAGAAGGAAAATAAAATCCTTCTTCAGTTATCCAAAAGTTAAAAACTTTTGGTAATAATTAAAATATTTATTGACTTTATATAAACATTATGTTATTATATAGTTAATAAATGAATTTTAGGAGGGTTTTGTATGAATAGAAAAAAAATGAGAGAAGAATTATTAAGAAATATGGATAAAATAATTGACATGATTAAAAGAGAAAAAAGAATAAATGAAAATATATGGATAAATAAAATTAGAGTTGACATTGAAAACGATTTAGTTTATTTTCAATATGAAGGCGATACAAGAGTAGGATTTTTAATATATTGTATAAATCATAGAACAGACATTGAAAAGTTATTCATGTATGATAATGACGAACAAGCAACTGGTGAAATAAATTTAATCAAAGGACATAGAAAAGAAAATATATTTGAATTTAGATTTAGAAAAGAAGAAGGAAAATAAAATCCTTCTTCAGTTATCCAAAAGTTAAAAACTTTTGGTAATAATTAAAATATTTATTGACTTTATATAAACACTATGTTATTATATAGTTAATAAATGAATATTTAGGAGGGTATGATATGAGAAAATATAGTGAAAAATTATTTAGAGGAATAATGGAAGGTAACATTAAAATGAAAATAGGTAATCATAAAATGAATAAAGTTGGTGATAGTTACTATCTAATGTATCATGAAAATATAATAATGATAATTGATACGCTTGAAAGTAAAATAATTGTTGATAATTGCAATTATGATACAAGTTCTACAACTCAAGCGATTAATTCACACCTTGAAGCATTAAAAGAATATACTTTTTACAATGAATTCAAATTTTATGATATAACAAATAATAAAAAGTTCGCTAAGAAAATAAAATCTTTATTCGATAAAGACATAGAAGAAGGAAAATAAAATCCTTCTTCAGTTGCTGAAAGTTAAAAAAACTTTTGGTAATAATTAAAATTTTTATTGACTTTTTATAGTAATTAAACTATAATATAGTTAATAAATAAAATTTTAGGAGGGTTTATATTATGAAAAAAATAACTAAAAAACAAGGTATGATAGAATTAATGGAAACTAAATCTAAATTAGTTTTAACTGGATATGTTAGCTTAGAAAAAGCTCATGAATTATTAAATATGAATAATGAAAAATATATAAAATTAACAAAAGATATAAGCAAAAGAAAAGGAATTAAATATAATAATAATGAAATAGTATTTGAGATGCTAAATGGTGACGTAAAAGGTAAAAAATCATGGCTAAATGGCTTAACTGGTACAAAATGGTATAAACATAAAAGCGATAATGGCGAATTCATAGTTATTGATTTTTCAGACCAATATAATGATAAAGATTTTAATATGTGTATGGCGTATAGCTTAGAGGATTAAATTAATCCTCTGTAACATGAAAGTTAAAAACTTTCATGAAAATTAAATAAAAAAATGAAAATTTTTAGGAGGGTTTTATATGAAAACTGAAAAATATTATGAAATAAAAGATATGTTAGAAAATAAAGATTATTTAGTAAAAGATTTAGTAAATGAAATAAATAGTTTAAATGGTAGCTTTGAAAACTTTGTTTTATATGACATGGATAATTTTAATGAAATAATGGAAGGTTATACACCTATGGAAATATCACAAAAGATTTACTTTGGAGATTTTAATCCTAATGCTGATTATTTTTATTTTAATGGATATGCGAATCTAGAAAGTATACATGAAAGTGAATTAAGAGAACATTTTGAAATAATAATAGATGAATTAATTGATGAATTAATTTATCATTATCCATATATATATATTGATGATGATGAATTAAAAGAATTAATTGATGAATACGTAGAGGAAATGAAATAATATTTCCTCTGTGACATGAAAGTTAATTACTTTCATGAAAATTAAATAAAAAAATAAGATTATTTAGGAGGGTTTTTTATATGAAAAAAGAAGTTGAAATAAATAAAATAGATTTAAAAGTTTTCTATGCAGAGGAAAAAGATTATAACAATATTAATATTCTATTAAATGCTATGGAAGAACAAAATATAATTTTATCATGGACAGTAAATAATAACAATGAATACGAAATATCATATTTGAATCATAATGATAAAGTTTTCATATTAGATAATATAGAAACATTAAATGAAAACTTAGGTTTTAAAATGACAAGTTATAAAGAAAAAGGAATTTTAACTTATTAGTTCCTTTTTCAGTTATTCCAAAGTTAAATTTAAACCTAACTTTGGATTTTTTTATATCATTTATTGACTTTATATAAAAGCTGATATATAATATAAATGAAAATTAAATAAAAAAAATGAAAATATTTAGGAGGGTTTTATATATGAAAAGATATCAATTTAAAGTAACTGAAGGATTTAAAAATTTAATAGATAGATACAGTATAAAAGGAATTTCTGATTTAGACATTGGAGAAGAAGCAAAAGAACATAATGTAAGCTATAAGCATCTTGAAACGTGGGATTTTAAAGAGGATATCTTAGAGATATTTGTAGAGGATTAATTAAAAATCCTCTGTAACATGAAAGCTAAAAAACTTTCATGAAAATTAAATAAAAAAATGGAAATATTTAGGAGGGTTTTATATTATGAATAAAAAATTCGTTGTAAATGGAAAAATAGTTAGAGCTGAAAGCAATAGACGTGCAATTATTGCATTATATCCTTGTTTAAACTATGCAGTTGGACAAAAGTTAATAAGTCTAACAAAAGCAGTTAAAATAGCAAATAGCACTTTCGGAGTGCATATAAGTAGAAGTTTAAATGCATACAAAGTTGCTAAAAGTTGTTATGCAAATAGCATAATCAATTACAAATACTATTTGTAGAGGATTAAATTAATCCTCTGTAACATGAGAGTTAAAAACTTTCATGAGAATTAAATATTTTATTGACTTTATATAGCTAAAATGCTATAATATAGTTAATAAATAAATTTTAGGAGGGTTTTGTATATGAAAGTTAAAATTAATTATGAGAAAAAAATAATAAGTTTCAATAATAAAGAGGTAAAAATGCAACCTTTATATTTTAAGAAGTACAACGATAAGGAAAAATTAAATAAAGATATAAAAAGGCAATTAAGATTTACACAAAAGAAGGATAAAAAAGAAGCTGAAAAACATTATTTCAACGCCTTACAATTGTTTTATAGTAATAGTTTGAAAGACATAAATGCAGAAAACATTGAAATAATCAATTGGTTAGAGCCAACTTATATTCCTAAAATGACAACTTATAATCCAAAAGTTGATTATGAGACTAAAATATTAAAACGACAAGAGGATTTGGGATTTTATGATATATAGAGGATTAAATTAATCCTCTGTGACATGAAAGTTAAAAACTTTCATGAAAATTAAATAAAAAAATGAGATTATTTAGGAGGGTTTTATATTATGAAATTAATAAATTGTACACCACACGATATCAATATAATGGATGTTGATAATAATATTATACTTACCATACCAACCTCAGGAACTCTAATAAGAGTTTCTCAAGCTACTACTAATGCAGGAAGTATAATTGCTGATGGAATAGAAATTCCTATAACTGATAATACTTTTGGTGATGTTATAGGATTACCTTCACAACAAGCTGATACTATACTTATTGTATCTGCTATGGTTGCCAACGCTTGCAAAACTAGAACTGATTTAGCTTTGGTAAACGAATCCGTGAGAGATGATAAAGGAAGAATAATAGGCTGTAGAAGTCTATCTTTTCCAAATAGAGGATTTTAATTAATCCTCAGTTATTGTTGAAAGTTAAAAAGTTTCATGAGAATTAAATAAAAAAATGAAAATATTTATTGACTTTTAATAATAATAGCAGTATAATATAGGTAAATAAAATAAAAAATTAAAAATAACATGTAGGAAAGTTCAGTTCCGAATTTACGCCCTGGGAGTGTTGTAAAAACTTGAGTAGCTTATAAAGTGAAAAAGAACACGTTGAATAGGGAAGCTTGTTACAAGCATTGAAACGCTATGAAGTTTCACCCTGATAGAGGTGGAGATGAAGAAATATTTAAAGAAATAAATAATGAATATGAAGAAGCGATTGAATATGCAAAACAAAATGAATTGAATAAAACTAAAACTAAAAAAGAAGAAGACTTTATAAAAAATCAATATAGAAACTCTTGTAATTTTAGAAGTACAATCAATAAATTAATCCAACTTGTTAATATTAATATAGAAATATGTGGCACTTGGCTATATATCACTGGAAATACATATCCAGTAAAAGAGTATTTAAAAAATGAATTTGGAGCATTTTGGAGTAAAAGTAAAAAATGTTGGTGTATTGCTCCTGAAGGAAAAAGTTTTAGAAAGTCAAAAGGATTCAAAGGAAGAAATATGAGTTCTATAAGAAATACTTATGGAAGCAACAAAATAAAATCAGAAGGTACTTTATTATTAGAAACTAATTAATATTAATCCTCTACTATATGGTAGAGGATTTTTTTATGCCTATAATTAAGCAGAATTGACGAGAATTAAATTTAAATATGAGTTTATAACTTAATGAATAGTTTATCCATTAAGCAGTTATAACTGCCTTAGAATCGATTTAAATAGATTAGAGAAATATATTTTTTATGGAAAATTAAATATTTTTATGAGTTTTTATTGACTTTTAATAATATGTTAAGTATAATATAATCAAGAATAAAAATAAAAGGAGTTGGTAATATGAATGAATTACAAGTTAAAGGAACACAAAATTTTATGGGAAAAGAAATACCAGTAATAGAAGGTGGATTTGGTGAAAGTAAAAGATGTTTAACAGATAAAGCAATAGCTGAAATACACAATATGAGAAATGGTGATATTAGAAGAAGGATTGATGATAATATAAAAAGATTTAAAGACAATATTGATTTTATAGATTTAAAACAACGTGCGTGTGACATGCAAACGTTGATGAATTTAGGTTATGCCAAACAATCTATAACTCAAGCTGAACATATTTATCTATTATCTGAAAGAGGATATGCAAAACTTATAAAAATAATGGATACTGATTTAGCATGGGAAATACATGATAAATTAGTTGATGATTATTTTACTATGAGAGAAATTGTAAATTCAAAAGAAAAAATATTAGCTGAAACATTTTATAAATCTATATTTTCAAATACAGAAGAAGATAGAGTTTTAAATACAAAATTATTCGGTGAACTAAAAGAAGAATATGGTGCTGAAAAACAAAAGGAAATTGATAAAATAGAATTAGAAAATGAAAGAATAGAAAATTATTTATCAACAATAGATTTAATAAAACAATTACCTTCAAAGAAATTGTTTACAAAAATTTTCTTTGAAGCATTAGAAATAAAAGGGTATGGTGAAAATAAATTAATAAATAAAAAAACTAGATTTATACATAATGATAAATTTGAAAATGAATTTATTAAAAACGGTTTATGCAGAGCAAGCATAACAAACGTTTATACATGGAATCCTAAAATGGTAGATTATATCATAGATAATGACATATTAAAATTAATGCAACAAATATCTAAAATGATTAATAGAACGACAGAAGAAAAAAAGAGAAGAAAAACAAATGAAGGATACACATATAGACAAGCATTAAAAAATATTAAATAATAACCTTAACAACAACATTAGTTTAGAATACTTAATGAATAAACTTAAAAAAATAAATTGGTTAGATAAAAATGAATTGAAACACAATATGCTAGAGATAATAATTATATGTATAGATATTATAAATACAGTAAAATAACAGATGATGGTTTAAATAAATTGTTAGAATTATTACAATAGGGAGTTGGTAATATAATAAACAGTAAAATTAATTACAAGTATTATTTATAGAGGATTATATTAATCCTCAGTTATCCCAAAGTTAAAATTAAATTTAGCTTTGGGGTTTTTATTTGGTATTAATCGACAAAATTTAACAAGAATTAAATTTAAATATGAGTTTATAATTCAATGAACAACTTATTTATTAAGTAGTTATAACTATCTTAGAATCCATTTAAATAGCTTAAAATAGTACATTCTTTATGGAGAATTAAATATTTTTATGAGTATTCATTGACTTTTAATAAATGTATAAGTATAATATAAGTAAAAAATATAAAAGGAGTTGGTAATAATGGTATTAAATGATATTTTAGAAAAAGAGGAATTAAGACAAGAGATATTAAATAATAATAAAAGTTTAGATATAATGAATAAATATAAAACTATAACTACAATTAATAATATGGAATATGAAACACTTGACAGAGTGGCTAAATATTTTGAAGTTGATTATGAATGTATTAAAAAATTAGTTCAAAACAATAAAAGAGAATTAATTAAAAATGGTTTATTAATATTAAAAGGTAAGGAAACAAGAGAATTTTTAGGAGGGGACAATATTTCCCTTCATAACTATAAAGGTTATTTTATATCAGATAATAGAAAATTTAATAATAGAAGTAATACATTGGTAAATAAAAGATGTTTTTTAAATATGGCAATGTTATTAAGAGATAGCAAAGTAGCACAAGAAATAAGAAGTAAAATGCTTGACATAATTTTAAATGGAAATTCTAATAATGAAACACTAACAGTAAACAATGCGGAACTACTTGATAAAATAGAAGAACAAAATAAAACAATAAATGAATTATTAAAAATGATAGAAAGTTTATCTGATAAGATTGATGATTTAAATAAAAGTTCTAAAACTTTAACTACTAAAAATAATGATATGACAGTAATTAATATAACTAATTTAGATAAGTTTAAAACTTATTTAAATAGTTTAGATGATAATGTAACTATGAGTAAAAAAGAATATATAGATTTATTTAATAAATATAAATTTTATCATAAGAAAATAGGAATAACATTATTTAATAAATTTATGGTAAAACAAAAGCAATTTAAAACAAGTGAAAGATTAACAGATAAAAATAAAAAGAAAAATCTATTTACATATGAAAATAATATAAATAACAATTCTAAAGGTATTTATATAACTAAAAAAGGTTTATTATATGTTACTGATTTAATTGTAAATAATATGAGTTATTATTTTTAAATAAAATATCTAAAATCCATATATAAAAAAATATATGGATTTTTTTTATTTACACGCTTGACAATACATAATCACCAGTATATAATATAAGTATAATAAATAAATAAAGAATAAAGGAGATTGATAATATGTGGAATAATTGTTTACTAGAAGTACAAAATCCAACTGATGGACAATTAATTTATATGAGAGATATCTATTCAGATGAAGTACTAACTAATTATATGGTTAGAAGATGGGAATATAAATTCAATACCCATATGACAGAAAAGGAATATAAAAAATATAGACATGAAATAGAATTATTAAAATTAGATAGTTACAAAGTATTATCTAATATGGAGGATTATTATAATATATAATAGTTCTCAGTTATGAAAATTTAAAATTTATTTTTAGGTTTTCACTTGACATTATATATAGCCTAGTATATAATACATAGTATAAAGATAAATAAATAAAAAAATAAATAAGGGAGTTGTTATTATGAACAGATTTGAATCTTTAAGAAAGAATTTAGAAGATAGAGGTAATTATACTGATTTATTAGAACTTGTTGAAGTTATAAGCTATAATAGTTTTTATTTAGATTGGTTAATAGTTCATGATATGGAAGAATTCAACGAATTAATGGAAGGTTTAGAGCCACTAGAAATAGCAGATAAAATTGAAAATGGTAATTTTAATTCTAATGAAGATTTATTTCATTATAATGACAATGGAGAACTAGTAAGCTATACAGAATGTGACTATGAAGAATATGTTTATGATAGTATAGACTATATAGAAGAAGACATAGAATTAATAGTTAGAGACAGCAAGAAAAATAATGACCTAAGAAACATAATAAAAGATTTAAATGATAATAATGTATTTAAACAAATATTAATATCATTAGAGGATTTTAATTAATCCTCAGTTATGGAAAGTTAAAAAAATAAAAAATATTTTTAAATTTTTACTTGACAATAGATAAGTGCTATGATATAATTATAGTATAAAGATTAATTAGGAGGATTAAAGAATGAAAACAAATAAGGAAATAATAATAAATAAAATAAAAAGTGAAGGGTATACATTAGGTATATATGATGATATATTGGATAACCTTAATAAGCAAAATTTAAAAAAGGTTTTAGACAATATAAAATATGTTTCAGATACAAAAGTTTTTATCAATAGAAAACCTTATATAGTTGAAATATCAGAAGTAGATTCAGAGATTGATTTTAGTATAATAACATTAGTTGAATATGAAAGCAGATATGGAAAATGGTATTAAGAGGATATTTAATAATATCCTCAGTGAGAAAATTTAAAATTTATTTTTAAGTTTTCAGTTGACATTATATATAAGCTAGTATATAATATAAATATAATAAATAAATAAAAGGGAGTTGGTTATATGTTACTATTAACAGTAGAAGCAAAAAATAATATGTTTTCAGAGGATAGAGAGTTGGATATGAACGCAATTAAATTTGACAATTTTTATTTAAGCTATTTCAATGAAGGCATAGAGGATTTGTTAAGCAGTGTATCCGATGAGTGGGTAAAAGTCAACGATGACATGATACATGATGACATCAATAGAATGAATTTCAATTTTTACTTTAAGAGGATTTTATAATCCTCAGTTATCACCCAAAAGGTGAATAAAAAAATAAAAAGGAGTGTTGTTTTTATGAAAAAATTAATTAAAAAAATTACTATGGTAGGTTTAATAGGTTTAATGGTTTTAGGAAATGCAGTAACAATTAATGCTAAAGTAATTCAAGGAACAAAAGGAAGAACTTACATAACACTTGACAGCATAGAAAAAAGAGAAAACAAAGAAGTATTAAAATATTTAGGAATTACAAGTTATAACTTAAAAATGAATAAAAAAGAATACGTAGTTAGATTTAGAAGTAATTTAAATAGTTCTAAAACTAAAAAAATAGTAAAACAAGTAGTAAATAAATTACACGGAACAAGAATAGAAAAAGACTTAAAAGAATATAGAACATACAAAATAGTAGTTAAAGGAATTGATAATAAAGGCAAAACTCATACTTATAGCATAAAAGGACATAAAGTAAAATAAGAGGATTTTAATTAATCCTCAGTTATGAAAACCTAAAATTTATTTTTAGGTTTTTATTGACTTTTAATAAAGGTATAAGTACAATATAATCAAATAAAAATAAAAGGAGTTGGTAATATGATGGAATTACAAGTTAAAGGAACACAAAGTTTTATGGGGAAAGAAATACCTGTTATAGAAGGTGGATTTGGTGAAGGTAAAAAAGTTATATTAGCTAAAACAATAGCTGAAATACATGAAATGAATCTTGGAAAAATTAATCAATTAATAAATAATAATATTGATGAATTTGAAGATGGAATCGATATTTTAGACTTAAAATTAAACGATACTTACAAAGTATCGTTGCAAGAATTAAACTTTAGTAATAGAGATATTACAATTTCAAAAAATATATACCTTTTAAGTGAACAAGGTTATATGGCACTGGTAATGTTGATGAGAACTGAAAAAGCAAAAGAAATAAGAAAACAATTAAGAAGAGAATATTTTGCAATGAGAGAAGTAATAAATTCTGATGAACAATTAAAAGCAAAATTATTACTAGATATCTATAATGGTGGACAAGAAGGAATAGTAGCATCAAAAGAATTAGCAAAACTAGAAAAGAAACCATTATTAGAAAAAATAGAAAAAGATAAACCTAAAGTAAATTATTTTGATGATTTTATGAATAGCAATGGATTATATACATCAACTCAAGTTGCGAAATTATTTAAATTTAAATCAGCACAACAATTTAATAAAACACTAAATGAAAATAGAATTATATTCAAGCAAGGCAAATGTTGGCTTCCATATTCTGAAGTTGATAAAACGTGGTTCAAGGTAATTGTTGGAGAAAAAGAAGGTCATAATTATAGTAATCTTAAAATCACTCCTAAAGGTATAATGGCATTAAGTAAAATTTTAAAAATAGAAATAAATAAAACTGATTTACAACAATTGGCATAAATTTTAAAAATATAGAGAATTTTTTCTCTATATTTTTTTAATATTATGTTGACAATATATATAATCTAATATATAATATATAGTATAAAGAGAATATTAAATATTCTCAGTTAGTAACAATCAATAAAAACAAAATAAAAATTTAAAATATTTTTTTAAAAATAGTTGACATGATATAAACTATACTATATAATATAAGTATAAATAAAAAAATAAATAGTCTTTAAGACTTTAAACTTGGAGGTTTATATGTTTGGAAGAACAAAAATAGAAGATGTAAAAAAATGCTTAGAAGGAACTTATGACATAAAAGAAAATGAATTGACAGTTGATATAATGAATATATTAAATGTTTTAGAACCTTATGAAGTTATTAATGGTATTATATGGGATAAAGAAGAAGAAACTGATTATGAATATTATATTGATGATTATTTAGAAATAGGACTTGATGAAGGTTGGATAGAAGAAATAACTGCTGATAATACTTATAACTGGAATGCACCATTAATTAATCATATTGACTTTAGAACTTATCATGATACTAAAGAAAATGAATATATAGTTGGATTTAGAGTTCATTGTGGGCACGGAGATGTAAGAACAGGATATTCTGAATGGATGTATTTAAATTTTGATTATGAAGAAAAATTTTTAGAATTATTCTTAGAAGTTTGCAAAACAGTAGAAGTTGAATTAAATGATGAAATATATTATGTAGAAGTAAATGCTTTAAGCGATGAGATAAATTTATTTAAATATGAAAATGACTATTGTAAAGATGTATGTGATGATGATTTATTAAATGAAATGGAAGAATTGAATTTAATAACATATTAATTTAAAGAGGATATTTAATATCCTCAGTTATGAAAATCTTAAATTTATTTTTAGGTTTTCAGTTGACATTATATATAAACTAGTATATAATAATAGTATAAAAAATAAATAGTCCGAAAGGACTTTAAACTGGAGGTATTTATGAATAAATTAAATGGTTTTGAAATTAGAGATATGAGAAGTAGTTGGAATAATTTAAATGAAAATTTACTTGACTTATCATTTATAATAGAAGATAGTGAAAGTATATGGAATAAATTTAATGTAACAATAGATTCTAAAGGTGAAGTAATACAATGTAGTAGTTTAATGAGTACAACTGATAACATCAATTATTATATAACAATGGGTGAAAATCTAAAAAAAATAAAATCATTTTGTGAAAATAAAGGTAAAGAATTATTTGCTAAAGTAAAAGATATTACAAAAGAAAATAATAAATTTTATGTTGACTTATGCAATAATGAAAAAATAGAAGTTGAAAAATTAAAAGAAGAATATAATTATAATAATTTATATGATAGCCATCTTCATTTATTAGATACAATAAAAGCTTTTGAAAAACGCAAAAAATTATCAAGAAAAAAAGATAAGATAGAAGAATTAACAAAACAAATAGAAGGTATTAAAATGGTAATAGGAGAACTTAAAAATAAATTACATGAATATCAAATAGAAGAAAATAAAATAATGGAAGAAACTAGAATAAAAGAAAAAGAAATAAGAGAAAAAAAACGCAATGAATTAAAAGAATTAGAAAAAGAATATAATCAATATTTATAATATAAAGAGGAGAATATTCTCCTCAGTTAGTATATTTTATTCCATAATGGTCTATAATGGATTAAAATGAATTTAAAATTAAAGGAGGATAATTTATCATGAAGGTATATAGAAAGGGTTTAGGATTGATTTTAGGAGGTCTAATGGCTATATCTATGATAGGATGTTCTAATAAAATAGAACAAGCTGAAGAATTGCTAAAAGAAAATATACAAAATGAAATTGAAAGAAATTTAGAAGAATATGAACCACAATATAATGAATTAAATAATAAAGAAAGATTATATTTAAATTCTACTAAAGATATCGATATGGATAAGATTGATGTAGAGATAAAAGAATTGGATGATAGTTATGAAGCAACAGTGACTTTGGGTTACAAAGATGAAGATATAGAAAATGTAAATGATATATTTGTTTTAGAAATTGCAAAGGATAAATTAACAGAAGAAGATTTAAAAAATGAAGATTTTTTACATGAAACAACTTATTTAGAAACAGTAGTAGCACATAGCACAACTTATAAAGGAATAAATGGTGAATTGATAACTTGGTTATATTGTGAAAAAGGATATGCTGGACATACAAAAAATGAATATGGCTATGAAAATAAAAATAAGACTGTTTTAATATGTGATAATTGGGAATTGGAAAAAGATTTTCTTTTATGCTTAGGTGATTTAATGTTTAATATTTAATTTATATAAAAGAAAGGTTTAAATAGCCTTTCTTTTTTTTATTTTTATTATTGACTTTTAATAAAATTTATTATATAATGTATATAGATATATAAAAGGAGTTGATAACATGGAAGAAACAAAAGTACAAAAATTACCAATAGTTACAAAACAAGAATTCATAAAAAATAAAAAAATAAATTATAAGAATTATGTAATTTTAGTTTTATTTAGCAATTTTCAAGATACAAATGAAAATACAGAAATTGGATTTGAAGATTGTTACGATGTTGATAGATATGTTTACGAAGACAAAGTTTTAAAAAATAAAAATGAAATTGAAGAAATGAGTAACACAAAGATTGAGACATTTATAAAAACAAGTAGAAAAATTGCTAAAATAACTAATGGTGAAATGGTAGGAATAAGAAAGATTAAAAAGAGTGGAAAGATTGTATATGATTTATTTACATCCTCACATTTATTTGTAACAATAGAAGAGGATATATTAAGGATAATGTGCAATACTTTAAATAGTAATTCAATTAAAATTTATTGTTTTCTAAAGTGGAGATTAATAGAAGGAGGAGATATTATCACAAGAAAAGAAATAGCTGAAAACATAGGCTTAAGCAGTAAATCCCACAAAAATTTACAATTGGTGAGTGATTGTACTAATCTATTAGAGAAAATACATTTGATAGAGAGAAAACGTATTAAATTATCATCTGCTAATTCTAATGAATATGATTATCGTACACATTATGAGTTAGTCAATTATGAAATTTGGAAACAAAAATGGGTTTCAAAAGAATAATTTTTCTCGTAGAGAAGTAATAGTTATCTATAATTATTTTGTAGTTATCTATAATATATAGTTATCTATAATAAAGAAGCCCACTTTTGTGCAGACGTAGCCCACTTTTGTGCGAAAACTTATTAGGGGGTGACCCACTTTTGTGCGAAAACTTATTAAGGGAAGAGAAATTTTTCTTCCCAGTTTTTAAAATAATACTTGACAACAGATAAAGTATGTGATACAATAATAGTATAAATAAAATGAAAAGGGGAAATGAAAATGGAATGGAATTTAGAAAAAATACAAAATGAAGTGAATGACTTTGCAGAACATACTAGAAAGGTATTAGGAAAAGATATTTATGAAACAACAAAGGAACTAGAAAATTGTCCAATAGCAATATCACCTAGAATGACAGTAGCAAAAGGCAAATTTGAATTTAGAATTACAAAAACAAAAAAGGGAACTACAATAAAACCACTTGGAATTAAAATTGCAAAAAATCTTTTAAATGATTATCATGATGAAGATATTGTTCATACCATAAGACATGAATGTGTACACTTTATAGTTAATGTATATAAACAAGATAATCACGGTCATGATAAAGTATTTAAACAATATTGTAGAGCATTAGGCATATCAGATGCAACTTATTCTACTGCTAAGCCTAAGATAGAAGAAAGATATATTGGTAAATGTCAAAAATGTGGCTATGAGTATCGTCGAAACAAATTAAGAAAAAGCACACTTGAAAACTGGATTCTCAATTGCCATTGTCATAAATGTCACGGAGAATTGCATATAATTGATACTAAAGAACAAGTAGAATACATGAAAGGTAAAAATAATACCATAAAGAAAATTTCTTTAAAAAAAAATAAAATAAATGCTTGACTTTTAATAAGAGCAATAGTACAATATAAGTAAATAATAAATAAAAGGGAGTTGTGAATATGTATATTATGGAAATAAAATGTAAAGATGAACATACATTTAAAATGCTAACTGAATATTTAGAAAAAAGATGTGACTTGGTAGCATATAAATTAGAAAACAAAATTTGCGTATATTCGAGAGATGAAATGGAAAGTGGAAAAATATATGACAATGTTGCATATCAATTGGACATGTGGAAAGATTTGAATGCTGAAATTAATTTTATATAAGAGAAGAAAATTTTTCTTCTCAGTTTTTTTAAAAATACTTGACTTTTAATAGAAATAATAGTACAATATAAGTAAATAAGAAATAGAAACCAAATATTGGTATGTAGGGAAGTTCAGTTCCGAATTTACGCCCTTGGAGTGTTACAAAAAACTTGAGTAGCTTATATAAAGTGAAAAAGAACACGTTGAATAGGGAAACTTACTATAAGTATTGAAACCATGATAGCTGGAATAATATATATAGCTTGTAGTATGGCAGTATTGAATAGAAAAATAGAAACAGTAGAAGATAAGATAAGTAAATAATTTATAATTTTATTAAGGGAAGAAAAATTTTCTTCCCAGTTTTTTTCAAAATACTTGACGATAGATAAGATTTAGTATATAATATAAGTATAAAAGGGGGAAATAAAAAATGAAAGTTAAAAGTGATTTAATAAAAAGAAAATATATAGACATCACAGAAGATTTTATGAATTCAATATTTGATTTTTTTATAGAGAAAAAGGAATTAAAAAAAGGAATACCTTATTGCATGCAAAAATATTCACAAAAATCTTTTGCATGTAGTGGTCAAAGAAAAATCAATAGATATAATATATTATTAATTCCTGAAAATGTTTATAGTGAAGATAAAGATATAGTTGAAAGTCATGAATACTTTATGGACTATTTAAAATGTTATGGTTTTAATTATTTATATATAATGAAAAAATATGAAATGAATTTTTATCAAGTGTATTGTATGATATCTATACTACATGAAATAGGGCATATGATAACAATGAATAAATCTATTGATATTCATGGGTATAATAAAATATACATTGAAAGTAAAAACGAATATTATTACAATGAATTTCTATTTGGAAAAGAACAAGAAAGACATTATAGAAATATTGAATGTGAAAAAATAGCAGATAAGAAAGCAGTTAGACTTTTCAATAAATATGAAAAAGAAATGATAGAATTTTTCAAAAAAATAGAAGTTGAAGTTGAATAAGAGAAGATTTTTTCTTCTCAGTTTTTTCAAAAGTACTTGACAATATATAAAATCTAGCATATAATATAAGTATAAAAGAAATAAATAATAAAATATTTTAGGGGGAATGAAAAAATGGAAAGAAGAATAAAAAATGTTAATGAAGTGAGAGTATTTTTAAATGAAAACATAGAAATGTTTAATAAGAAAACAGGAAATGAAATACCATTATTTGAAAAAGATATAAATCTTAATGGAAGATTTAGAAAAAAAGTTGCTTGTTATAGATTTTATATTACAGGAAGTGTTAAAAAAATACTACCATATGACATGCAAATATCTAAATCATTTTTTAGAAACGCAACAAATGAAAAGCTTGAATACGTATTAAAACATGAATTAGCACATTATATAGCTAATGAATTACACGATGATAATTGTAATCATGATGATAGATGGAAAGAAGTTTGTAAACATTTAGAAATATCTGATAGTCTGAAAGTAAAATTGAAATATGAAGAAAAAAATGATAAATATTTTGTAATCTGTCCAGTGGATGGAATAATAGGAACTGTTAGCAGATTGACAGAAAGCAAAAAGCAAGCCTTCAAAGGTGCTACTTGCAAGAAATGTGGTAGTCATGTAGTATTGTATGATAGAAGAAAAAAAGTTTTTCTATCTGATAATAAAGAAGTAATAGAACAAGTTAATTTATTAAATCTAAGTTTATAAGAGAAGAAAATTTTTCTTCTCAGTTTTTTTTCAAAAATACTTGACATAACATAAACTACATGATATAATAATAGTATAATAAATATAAAAAACAAAATAAAAAAAATAAATAGTCTTAAGGACTTTAAACTGGAGGTATTTTATGAATTTATTATTAATAAGTAGAGCATTAGAAGTATTTGGTATTTGTTTAGCTTTTTTACCTATTCTAAATTACATTAGAGATAGAGCATATTATAATGAATACTCAGCCAACATAGATACTCTTATAGAGGAAATGAGAAAAGATGGATTTACAGTACAAGAGGACAAAGAAAGATTAATAATGGCAATGGAAGAACAAATTAAATTTAGCAAAATGGGAGCAATTTTAGGGGGCATAGGAGTAGTAATAATGATAGTATTCTTAATTAAGACATTTTAATAAATACTTAATTTAGAGAAGAAAAAAATTCTTCTCAGTTTTTTTCAAAAATACTTGACATTTAATAAAAGTAATAGTACAATATAAGTAAATAAAATAAAAAAAATAAAAAGGAGTTGGGGAATTATGAAATATAATTTAAGTTTAACTGAAAGTGAAATGTTAAGTGAGGTTATAAGAAAAGCACTACATAAATATGGGCAAGGATTCAATAGTGATGATGAATATTATTTATTATTTTTATATAATAGGGTAAAAAATGGAATTATATTTAAATCAAAAGAGGAAATCAAAGGGGTTTTACATTCTCTTACTAACCTAATGAAATATACTGATATTATTTGTAGTGAAAACTTAATAGAAATAGATGAATTGCTTTCTAGGATATGTATAGAACTATATGAAATGATTTAATATAGAGAAGAAAATTTTCTTCTCAGTTTTTTTAAAAGTACTTGACTTTTAATAAAAATACAAATTTGATATAATCAAATGTATAAATATAACAAAATAACATGTAGGAAAGTTCAGTTCCGAATTTACGCCCTGGGAGTGTTGTAAAAACTTGAGTAGCTTATAAAGTGAAAGAGGATACGTTGAATAGGGAAGCTTGTTTCAAGCACTGAAACTCAATTCATGGATTATAAGCACTGGGAGTATCATACAAACTCAAGTAGCTTAGGTGAAAGAGGATACGATGAATAGGGAAGCTTATTAATAAGCATTGAAACTGGAAGTAGTTCAATCTATAAAAGTAAAGTGCAAATAAAAAGAAATAAATGATAAAAAATAAAAATTAATATTGACTTTTAATAACAACAATAGTATAATATAAGTAAATAAAGATAAATGGGGGAATTGAAAATGGAGATTAGAACATTCAAAGTTAGATTGTATCCAACAAAACAACAAGAAAAGCAAATGTTCTTTCAAGCAGGATGTGCAAGACATGTATATAATTGGTGCTTAGCATTTCAAAAAAGTAGATATGAAGATGAAAGCATTCCTAAGAAGGAAAAGTTTATACCAGCAAAAGGGCTCAGTAAACATTTCACTTCTTATAAACATCAAGAAGGAAATGAATGGCTTAAAGATTGCGATTGCATGGTGTTAGTTATTGCTTATACAGATGCTTGTACCGCATTCAAGAACTTTTTCAAAAGACCTGAAGTTGGTTATCCTAAATTTAAAAGCAAAAATAGAACAATTCCAGCTTTTGCACCACATTATCAACGTATAAAAATCACTGAAAATACAGTAAGATTACCTAAGATAGGGGAAGTCAAATTAGCTAGAAAAGGTTATATACCTTATGAAGAAAGCGAAATGTATCCTAAAATTAAATATGTAAATCCTAGAATCACATACAATGGAATATATTGGAGTATTAGTGTTGGTTTAAGAGAAGTAAAAGAAAAGCCTGAATTAAATCCAACATCATTGGGGATAGACTTAGGAATAAAAGATTTAGCAATAGTTAGTGATGGAACAGTTTATAAAAATATAAATAAAACTGCTCATGTCAGAAAATTAGAAAAGAAATTAAAACGTATGCAACGACAAGTGAGTAGAAAATATGAAATGAATAGACAAGGAAAGAAATACAATAAAACTAACAATATAATTAAATTAGAAAAACAAATATTAAAATTGCAACATAGAATTACAGATATAAGAAATAATTATAGACATACAGTAACACATCAAATAGTAGAAAAGAAACCACAAAGAGTAGTTATTGAAAATTTAAATGTAAAAGGAATGATGAAAAATAAACATTTAAGCAATGCAGTAGGAAAACAAGGTTTTAATGAAATCAAAAATCAATTAACTTATAAATGTGATGACTATGGAATTGAATTAGTAGTAGCTGATAGATTTTATCCTAGTAGTCAAACTTGTTCTAAATGTGGATATGTAAGAACAGGAGAAGAAAAATTGAAACTAAAAGATAGAATATTTACTTGTCCTGAGTGTGGGCATATAATGGATAGAGACCTAAATGCAAGTATAAACCTAGCACAATATTAAATCTAATAAAACCGAATAATAATCACTAACAAGATATGTTCGGTATGTAGGAAAGTTCAATTCCGAATTTACGCCCTTGGAGTATCATACAAATCTTAGTACCTGAAAAGGGAAAAGAGATACGATGAATAGGGAAGCTTGTTATAAAGCATTGAAACTCCATTGTCTTTTTAGCAGTCTTTCCATACAAATGTAACAAGCACTGAAACACGATAGTAGTCTTCTATATTTAAAAAATGGATTACGTACAAATGTAACATATGCTAAAACAAGTACTGAAACTAAGTAGACGAATAAATAAGATAAAAATAATACTTGACTTTTAATAAGAATGATAGTATAATATAAGTAAATAAGAAATAAAAAAATGAAATTAAAATATAATAAATATGTAGGAACGTTCAAGTCCGAATTTACGCCCTTGGAGTATCATATCAACTCAAGTAGCTTAGGCGAAAGAGGATACGATGAATAGGGAAGCTTGTTTCAAGCACTGAAACTGAGTAACAAGCATTGAAACCACAAAGAAAAAGCACAAATGTAACAAGTATTGAAACCGATAAGCTAAGAAGAAGAATAATACAAATATAACAATCAAGTATTGAAATAAATATAAAAAATTATAAAAAGGGAGAGATGATTATGAAAAAAAGTGATAAAGAAAAATTAGATAACTTTGTTGACAGACAAGTTGATGCATATAAATATTGTTTTAATGAAGAATACACAAACAAATATCTAGTTAGATTTAGCGAAACTAGAGCTGAAAGCGCAAGATATAATAATGACTTTGGAAAATTGCATTTAAGTATATTAAATGAAATTGATGTAAGTGATGAAATTCCTAAAGAGGTAGAAAAAGAAGTTAAAGAAATTAAAGAATATTTTGCAAAAGAATTTAGAAAAAAAATGAAACAAATATTACCAACTTATTTTGAAGAACTTAAGAAATCAAAGAAAGCTGAAAAAGAAAAAGAATCTGAATTAAAAGGAAAAGGTAAAAATAAAAAATAAAAATAAATTATAAAAGGGGAGAATAGGTTATGAAAAAAGAATTAGAAACTAATGTAAATATAGAAGAAAGAAAAGAAAGAAGAAAATTAGATAGTTATGAAGAATATAAACAACATGGTAATCAAGGTACAAGAAGAATAGCAAAAGAAAATAGTTTTAAAACAAAAATAAAAATAATCATAAACCAAAGCAAAAAAGAAAATAAATGGCTATTCCATTCACTTAATATAATGTTTGGTGCTTGTCATGTTAAGGCTCATGAAAAATGGTTAATAAGAAATATGGAAAATGATAGTAATATATATAGAACATATAATAATATACAAAAATCAGTTGAAAGAGGTTTAATAGAAATTTTACCTATAAAAGATAAAATAAATAAATATCTAACTCTTGAAATTAATAAAAATGGAAGTGAAGATAAAAGAAAATGGAAATTAGTATTTAAAATACAATATAAAGAAGTATTAATTATGACAGATGTATCATATAACAAAATGGCAAATTGTCTAAATGAAAATGAAGAACTTAAAGAAACAGATTTCAGTGGCAGTACAGTTCAACTAGGAGAAAAAGAATTAGGAAAAGAGCAATATTTTTCTAAAACATTAAGAGAATCTTTTGAATATCTTGATAATATGGCAATGAAATTAATAAGATACAAAACCAGTAATTTGCAAGGAGATGAAGATAATGAAGTTAGATGATTATAAGGTTATATTTATCACTGGCAGTAATACAGAAGGGCAAGAAAAAGCAATAGAATCCTTAATTAGAGAATTGATTAGGGATGATTTAAAGAATGGAAGGAAACATATATTATATATAAGTCCATTGAAAGCCGTTGGTTGGCTTTCTAAGGACATTGACAAAGATGAATTGATAAATTATTCATTAAAAATATTAACCTTTGCTGATGAGGTCTACGTGCTTCCTGAAAGGGATGAGGAAGTTTATCAAATTATTGGAGTTGCTAAAAATTTAGGATTAGAAATAACTTATTTATAAATTTATAAGGAGAAAATTTTCTCCTTTTTTATTTTTTATTATTGACTTTTAATAAGAGTAATGGTATAATATAATTAATAAAAGTAATAAGGGGGAATGGGAATGGAGAACACAATTGATATAAATGAAGTTGTAATCAAATATGAATATCTGATTAAATCGAATATAAAAAGACATTTTTCAAATTTCATTTATAGCAATGATTATGATGATTTATTACAAGAAGGTAGAATAGCTATTGTAAGAGCATATAAAACTTATAGACCTATTAATAACATAGATAATGAAAAATCTTTTATTTGTTATTGTAGTAGATGTATTTATAATTCTATTATAACCTATATTAATAAAAAATATACAATAAATAATAAAAATATTTTATCACTCAATGAAGATATACAAGCTAAAGAAGATGAAAAATTAACTCTTGAAGATATGTTAGGTGATTATGATGACGAAACGATTTTATACATTGAAATGTATTTACAATATGTAAAAAAATTAGGTGGAGATTATTATTTAATATTTTGCTATATGCTAAGAGGATATAATGGAAAAGAAATAAGTGAGATATTAAATAAAAATTATCGTATTATAAATAAAAAAATGTTATTTATAAGAGAAAACTTAAAAGAAAAATTTAATATTAAACATGAAATTAGAAAAAGCAAAGGAAGTGTTATAGCTTTTATAGATGGAAAATTTTATAAAAATTATGATAATCTCCAAATGGCTAGTGAAGATTTAGGTATTGATAAGAACTCTATTAGAAAAATATGTCAAGGATTAAGAAAGAGTGCAAAAAGTAAAACTCTAAATAAGAAAATAAATTTTGAATGGGGTGAGAAATAAGTAAAAAAAATAAAAATAAAGTTGGTGATAATTGTTGACAATAGATAAAAAATGTAATATAATTATTATATGATAAAGAATGGGGGATATGAAAGATGGAAAAATTTGAAAATGAAATAAGAATAGAAAAAATGTTAATAGAAAATGAAAGTTTAGTAGATTGGGTAATACAAAGATTTTTCTATACAACTGTATCTGAATATGATGTATATGCTGATTTAAAACAAATTGGAATGATAACTTTATACAATGTTATTAAAACTTATGATGAAAGTAAAGGAAAATTTAGTACTCTAGCTGTAAAATCAATTAGAAATAAAATGTTAAGTTTTATTAATAATGATTTATATAAATATGTTCAAAAAGGTGGAGAAAGAAAAGTTCATGAAAATGAAGGTATGGATGAAGATACCGAAAAAGTTAGAGATAGAACTGTTGGAAGATTAGATGATTTTACTGGTATTTATAGAAATGAAATATTAAATTATATAAAAAATTTAAAAGATAAAAGATTATATGATATAGCTATAATGCTTATGAATGGTTATAATTATGAGGAAATAGGTTGTAAAATGGAAATAAGTAAACAAAGAGTGCAACAATTAATAATGAAATTAAGAAAAGAATTAATAAACAATAAAGAACAATTAAGTATTAATGAATATGATTATGAAGATGAAAGTGATAAAATAGAAGATAAAGAAGTAATTGTATTTAATAATGATGGTTATCATAAAGTGTTTGACAATTATTTAATAGCTTGTAAAGTTTTAGGTTGTAACAAATATACAATAAAATATAACTTATTAAATAAAAAATATAATGCTCAAGCTAGTTGTACTAAAGCTGATATGAAAGTATCTTTTAAATTCTCTGATTAGGATGGTGATGTTATGAAGGAATATAGTTATTATGATGAATTAATAGTTAATATTAAATTATATAATATGACTCATAGTAAACGTTGCAATAAGGTTACAATAGGTAGAGAAGCCATTAAACATTTACAAAATCATATTGTAAATGGAAAGATAGAAGGATTAAAGATTAGAGTTGATTATAAAGTTCCCTATATAATTGATGTATATTATTCTGAACTAATTGATGAGAAGAATGATAGAATTGAATATGAAATAGATAAATTAAGATGTGAAAATGAAAACTTAGAAAAAGTAAGTATAAAAACTTCTAATTATATTGATGAATCTTTAAGAGATTTGAAAGTTTTTATTGAGTTTGGAAATTATTTAAAAGAGATTGGAGAGGATGAGAATGAAATATAGAAATATTTTTATATGTTTTTTATTTAATACTTTAGTTAGTTTAGTTAAGATGGCAATTTATGTAATTTGGATACTAGACATAGTTAATGTAAATGTCAATGGTATTCCTTGGTTAAATTGGCTAGCACCTATGTTAAATGATAGCAATGGATTAAACGGATTGTTTTGGTTTTTAGTTTTAGTTTTCATGCCTAATGCAAAACTTACTGTTGATGAAGATTAAGGAGAGATTTTCTCCTTAATTTTTTTAAATAATTATTGACTTTTAATAATAGCAATAGTATAATATAAGTAAATAAGATAATAAAAATAAAAAATTAATATGTAGGGATGTTCAAACCCGAATTTACGCCCTGGGAGTATCACACAAACTCAAGTAGCCATTAGGTGAAAGAGGATATGTTGAATAGGGAAGCTTAAATGTAAGCATTGAAACTATAGTAGAATACATATTAGAAAAATAAAAATTATAAATGGAGATGGGGTATATGAATAATGAATTAAAGGTTAACATAATAAATGATTATGAAATGCTGATAGATAAATATGCAAGAATGTTTTATTATAACAATGCAAAGAATAATTATTTTGGTCTTGAAGATTTGAAATCAGAAATAATATTAAATCTATTAAAAGACCTAGATAAATTAGATGAAGTAATGGGAAAATCTGTTTTTATAGAAAATTCTATTAAATGGAGTTGTAAAAAATTTTATCAAAATAAAAATACAATGAAAAGAAGAGGAGATGCAACTGTTGATAGTTTGGATAGAAAAATTGTTCATGAAGAAGAAAGTAAAACATTATTAGAATTAATAGAATATGATTATAATTTGGAAGATAAAATTATAGAAAAAGATTTAGTTAAAGAAATAATAAAATATGCTGATTTAATAAGTGAAAGAAGTGGACAAATTATAAGATTGTTCTTAGCTGGTTATACGTTTGAGGAAATGGGTAAAATATTACATTTATCAAAACAAAATGTAAATCAAATTTTCAATAGAGCGGTTAAAAAAATAAAACATAAATGTTTAGAATTATCTTAAAAAAATAAAGGAGATGGTAAAATGGAAAAATTCAAAATTGGAGATAAAGTGAGAGTTAAAAATGACTTAATAGTTGATACATTTTATGACGATGGGTGTAAATTCATAAGTAACATGAAGGATACTTTAGGTAAAGTAGGAGAAATCGTAAGGATATCAAGAAACGAAGAACGTATTAGATATATAATAAAACTTGATTCTGATGATTATTATAATCCATACTGCTTTAGCAAGAGCATGCTAGAACCTATGACAAAAATTAATAAAATGGAAATATATAAACTAGGTGATGATTGTCCTTATGATTTTATAAATAAATTTTGGGCAAAAATGGTGATAATAAATAATCCTGAAGTAATAGTAATAGATGAAGATTTTAATGTTTTTAAAGCTAAATGTCATAGAAGTGATGTTTTTAATCCTGAAGTTGGATTTGAAATTTGTTGTAAAAAGAAAAGAATGGATGAATTAAAAAATGAAAGAGAAGAAAAAGTGAAAGAGTTAATATCTCTTGAGAAAATGATAAAAAATCTAAATAAAGATTTAGGAGAATATTAATTTTATTTATAACGACTAGAGAAAATTTTCTCTAGTTTTTTTTATAAATTTTTATTGACATTATATATTGAAATGTATATAATATAAGTATAAAATAAATAATAAGGAGTGGGTGATTAGGTGTTTAATGTGAGAAAATGTAAAGATTGTTTGGTAACTTATATTGCAAAAGATAAAACGTATTATAAATTATATGTTGAAAATAAAACTTATAAAGTAGAAATATCGTACTGCCCTTATTGCAAGGAAAGAAACATAAAAATAAAAAGAGTTTTCAGATAATACTTGACACTATATAAAATATATATTATAATTATAAATAAAAAGGAGTGGTTTATATGTTGAATAAAAATATGAGTATGGACAATTGTATTTTTAAATATGTGAAGTATTTAAATTTATTAAACAAGAGTGAAGCTACAATTAAGAGTTATGTTAGTACATTGCAAAAATTTGTTAAAGATGAAAAAATAAATGAAGTTAGTGAATTTATTAATATGGATAAGGAATTTTGGTTTAAATGGGTTAATAAACAAAAAGATGAAGATAATATTTCAATAGCAACAATAAATAAAAAAATAAAACAAATGAGTAGTTTTTATAATTTCTTAGTTAATGAAGAATTATTAAATGATAATTGCCTATATAGATTTCCTAAAATCAATGAAAAAGGGGAAAATGATTATAAAGGAGATAAAGCATTTAGTGATGATATTATAAAAGCAATATTACAAGCAACAGATAAAGAAGAATTTAACTGTCATAGTAATTATATAAATTTAAGAAATAAAGTAATTGTAAAATTAGTATTTTCAACTGCATTAAGAATTGGAGAAATGAGTAGAATAAAAATAGAAGATTTAAAATTAGAAGATAACAATAAAATAATGGTACGTTCTAAAGGTAATAAAGGTCATATTGGTCGTAGTACAAATTGTAATAATGAAGTTGCTGAACTTATAAAAAAATTAGTATTATATAATCCAAATAGAGAATATTTATTTACAAATAGAAATGGCGAAAAATTAACTGAGCAAGGTATAAGAAATGTTTGGTATGACTGTTGCGATATAGCTGGAGTTCCTAGAGTTCATTTTCATAATGTAAGACATACAATAGGTACAAAAATGGGAGAAAATCCTAATATTACTTTACAAGAAATAAAAGATACGCTTGGACATTCGACAATTAACACATCAATGAAATACTACATCCAACAACGTAAAGACATACAAGAATCTATGGAAAAAATAAACATATTTGATTTATAAATTTTAAAATGAGAGAAAATTTTCTCTCTTTTTTTATTGACTTTTAATAATATCAGTAGTATAATATAAGTAAATAAGATAAAAAATAAAAAATCTTTATCATTTTGTATATTCTTCTAAATTTTGTCTATAATATAGATAAAATATAAAAGGAGTGATATACATGAAGTATAGAGAAATATTTTTAGCAACAATTAATAATGAAAATACATATAACATGTATGAAAGTCTATTTGCAAAAATGATAGAATTAGAAAAAGTATTGAATAAAAACATAGAAGATATTAAAAGTAAAGAAGAATTTATATTATTACTTAATCATTGCATAGATAAGGGTACATACAATTCTATTAATAGCAGATGGAGTTTACTAAAAAAGTATTATGACTTCATAGGAAATAAAAATATAAAATTAATTACAAAAAAAGATTTGAATAAAATCATAGAAATCAATAAAGAGTATGAAGAAAAAAGATATATCTATAAAGAAGATTTAATAAAACTAGTCAGCAAATTGGAAAACTATTCTGATAAAGCATTATTATTTTTAGCTAGAAATGGTATAGGAATGAAATTTGAAGCAGAAGATTTAGTAAAATTAAAAGTAAAAGATATTGATTTTAAAAGAAATATGATATATAATAAGAGAATAGATGACTATACAATGTATCTAGTTAAAAGAGCAACAGAAGAAAAAGAATATGTGGCACTAGGGAGCTATGAAAAAATAATAGTATACAATATGGATAGTGAATATCTATTTAAGACTAGAAGAACCAAATGGACTAATGATGGATTATCACATTTAAAAATAAGTGGCATGAGAGGTAGACTTCAAAAAATAAAAGAGGAATTAAATGATAACACTATCATATTAAGCAACCTTACCCTTAGTTATGTAGTTGATAAAGTAATTGAACATCAACATAAAATAGAAAGAAATTTAACTCAAAGTGAACTAAGGGATTATTTAAAATATGAATTTGGTATTACAAAAAATGTTTATGATATTAGAAATATGACCAAACAAAAGGCAAATAATTAATAAAAAGGAGAAGAGATGTTATGGAAACTAATATAAGTAGATTTTTAAAAGAAAAAGAAATGAGTGAAAGTACTAGAAAATCATATGTTACATTATTCAAAAATATAGAAGCACATGAAACAACAATAAATAGAACAATAGAAGATTGGAATAAAGAAGACTGTATAAACATGTTATCTTCTTTAGACTGTAGAAAATATAATACATTAGCAGTTAAATGGAGTTTATTAAAAAAATATTTAATATTTATAGGAAATAAAGTATATAGAGATATAAATAAAAATGACTTATTAGATATAGAAAATGGAACATTAAGATATATCCCTTATGAAGAAGTTATAATGGGCGTTAATGTATTTGAAAACTATTTAGATAAAGCTATAGTACTATTATTAAGAAATGGATTAAAAGGTGAAGAAATCATTAATATAAAAATGGATAATATTAATGTTGAAAAAAATGAAATAAAATTAGAAGATAAAAAAATAGTTTTAGATGATTATACTATGGGAATAATTGATAAAGCATCTAAAGAACGTGGATATAAAATGTATGTTAAAGAAAAAAGTAATTATGATTACTACTACTATAATGAAAGCAATCCATACCTATGGAAAAATAGAAAAAATAAATTTAACAATGATGGATTAGATAGAATTAAAGAAAATGCAGGTAGAGATAAAATAAACAGAATATTAAGAAGAATAGATGTTGAAGGAATATCAACTACTTCTTTATATAATTCTTATGTTGCAGATAAAATCAAAAACTTTGAACTTGAAACTGGAATTGAATTAAGTGAAAAACAAATTAAAGGTTTATTAAACAATATGAATATAAAAGCAAATGTATATTCTGTATATAACTTAAAAAGAAAAATATAAATTTTTTAAAGAACATTGACTTTTGATAAGAATTTTAGTATAATTAATAATAAATAGATAAGGAGAAAAGAAATGGAAAATTTAAAAGAAGTTGTGGAAATATTTGATTTAATAACTAAAACTAGTGGCAAAAATGATAAAATTAAAATAGTCAAAAAAAATAAAGACAATGAATTATTTATAGAATGTTTGAAATTTTTATTAGATAGTAATATAGTAACTGGATTAAGTAAGAAAAAAATAAATAAAAATATACCATTAGACAATGATAAACTTAAATTAGATACAATTAGAGAGGTTATGGAATACTTGAAAGCACATAATAGTGGTAGAGATGTGGATATTGCTATTGTAAGAGAATTTTGTAATAAACAAACTGATACCAATAAGGAGTTCTGCATAGGTTTATTTACAAAATCATTGAAGATAGGAATAGATGTAAAAGGAGTTAATAAAGCTATACCTAATTTAATACCTTCATTTGATATAATGTTAGGTAGTAAGGGTGATTTAAATAAATTACCTAAAGGAAATAAATTTATAACTGAAAAGTATGATGGTGTTAGATGTTTTACTCAAATAAGAAATGGAAAAATAATAATGAAAAGTAGACAAAATAAAATTTTTGAAGGATTGGTTGATATTGAGAACTCAATAATTGAATTAGGACTAGATAATATATGTTTAGATGGTGAATTATTATCAATAGAAAGTCCATATGAAACGGTATATAAAGATACTATGAAAATTGTATCTACTAAAGATAAAGAAAAGCATGGTATTAAATATCAAATATTTGATATTGTTCCATTGGTGGAATTTGATAACAAAAAAGGTGAAATGAAATATTCTGAAAGAAGAAGTTTATTAAATACAATAAAAGATACTAAATATATAAATATAACTCCAATATTATATGAAGGTACTGATGATAAGGAAGTGCTTAGAATTTTAGATGATTTAAAAAATAAAGGTGCAGAAGGTGCTATGATTAATATAGATAGACCTTATGATTTTAAACGCAGTAAAGTTTTGTTAAAATTAAAAGTAATGAGTACTTGCGACCTTAAGGTAATTGGATTTGAAGAAGGGGATGGAAAATTTAAGGGAACTTTAGGTAAAATTATTTGTGATTATAAAGGATATGATTTAGGGGTAGGTAGTGGATTTTCAGATGATATGAGAGATGAAATATGGAATAATAAAGATAAATATTTAAATAAAATTATTGAAATCCAATATTTTGAAGAGACAAATAATGAAAAAGGAGAATTAAGTCTTCGCTTTCCGGTATTTAAAAGATGTAGATTTGAAAAGGATGAAGTAAGTTATGAATAATTTTTTTAAAATAATTATTGACTTTTAATAAGAGTAGTAGTATAATATAAGTAAATAAGATAAATAAAAGGAGAAAATGGATGATAGAAGAACAAAAAGATTTTAAAGACTTATTCAATACTAATGACTACTATGTTTTAACGAGAGATTTGGATAATGTTTTACTACAAAAAGGTTTTATTTATTCTCATTCAGAATCATCAATTAGAGCAAGAACGTTGATTGGTTATTGTGTAATAGCAGAAAAAGATTGTAAAGTAATATTTATTAGAAAAGGTAATGATGTTTCAGTAGAAATAATAGAATTAGAAAAAACTAGAATGTTCGGTCACTTGATAAATGGGATACTAGAAATGACAACTAATGAATTAGAAAATAAAATTTTAAAAGAATTAGGGGTTGATGGAAAATGAAAATTTTAGTTAGAGACTTGTATAAAATGAAACCTGATGAATTATTTTGTATGGGAGTAGATGAAGAATATGCAAATGAACTTTGTAAAATGCTAAATAATAGTTCTATGAAACTAGATGGTAAGTATTTTCAAGTAGTATCAGATGATTTTAAAATATATGATAAATAGGAGTTGATGTACATGAGAGAACCTAGAGCAATAACTATATATGATGGTAAATTTATACCAATAAGAAGTAAGAATGTAGTTAAAATAGGATACAATGGTAAGAATAGCTATGTAGTAACATTAGGATATGATGAAAATAATGAAAAAGTAATGAAAATACATACTTATAAAGATGATGACAATAAACTAGTAGAATTTATAGATGAAGAAATGGTTAATAGTTTTTTTTCAAAAATGTTTTTCTATTAAGATATTGACTTTTAATAAGAGTAATAGTATAATATAATTAAAATAATAAATAAATAAAAATAAAAAGGAGAGATGTATAATGGCTTTAGAATGTAATAGAGTAAAATGTGGTGGTTATTTAATAAGTAAAAATATAATGTTAGGTGTAAACAAAGAAACTAGAAAAAATTGGATGATGGGACAATTAAAATTAAGAATTGCTGAAAATCAAGAAGTTGACTTAACTATATTTGCAAATGAATTTACATCAACAGGTAGTGCAAATAAATCTTATCAAGCACTTAAAACTATAAGAGATGAATATAAATCTTTGGATAGTACAGTAACAAATAAAAGAATGAGTAGTGATGCAAAACCTGAAAAAGATGAAGCAACAACAGTAGGTAGCTTAGAAGAATGTGATTTTGTATATGCTAATAAAGGTATTAAAATTTCAATGAATCATTATATGAGAGATGGTCAATTAAATTCAAACTTTAGATTATCTGTGAACTTTGTAAATAGAGCAAAAGAAACAGATGCTAAAGAACCTTATTTAGAAGGTGAATTAATAGGTGTAGTAAGTAAAGTTCCAGTTATATTAGAAGATAGTGATGGGGAATATATAAAATTTGAATTAACTGTTCCTGAATATAGAAATGCATGGGGAGATAGAGAAGAAAGTGTAGCAGTTGATAAATTTGAAATAGTAATGAAAAAAGAAGATTTTAATAGTGATGACGAATTTGAAGGTGCTAAAGATTTCGTAGAAAGTGAATTTGAAGAAAATGTAGTTGTATCAACTTCAATAGTACCAACAGTAAAAGTAGTTGCAGTTGAAGAAGAAACACCAACTAGTAAAAGAGGATTTGGTAAAAAGGTTGAATTTACACCTTCTACAAAAGTTGTAAGAGAAATAAGAGCAATAGGTGGTTTCCCACTTGAAGAAGAAGAATATGAAGGTGATAATGCATTTAACTTAGAATTATATAGCAAAGGTGTAGAAGAATACGAAAGAAAACTAGAAGAACTTAAACAAGACCAACCAAAAGATTTTACTGCACATAAAGGATTTGGTAAAAAGACTTCAACAGATTTACCATTCTAGTATAAAAATAGTATAATATAAAATAAAAATAGAGATAGCTGATTAATTTCCTATCTCTATTTTTATAGAATAATGGAGAGATATTATGGGGAATAACGATAAATTTATAATAGACCTTAAGACTGGTGAAATAGGAGAGAGAAAAACAATAGAATACTTACAAAAAGAAAACTTTACACAAGACATAATAGATGTTAGAAATGATAAATTTTGGAGAGACAACGATGTTGATTTTATATTAATTTGTAAAAATGGAGATTTGTTAAAGATAGAAGTAAAAACTGATACTCAAGCACATCTTTCTAAAAACATAGTATATGAATACACAAGCAATAAGCATTATGGAACGAAAGGTTGTTTTGAGAAAACAAAATGTGATGTAATGTTTTACTACTTATCAGAAGTAGATAAATTATATTATATCAATATGTATAACTTGAGGGAATATATAAAAAATGAAAAGGATAATTTGAGAGAAGTTGAAATGGGTGATTATGCTTTAGGCTATCTTTTAAGAATGAATAAAATGTTAGAATTAGAAATTATGTTTGAAATATAATTTTTTAAAATAAATATTGACTTTTAATAAGAGTAATAGTATAATATAAGTAAATAAGATAAATAAAAAGGAGAGATGTATAATGGCACTAAATTTAAATGATATTAAAAAAAGAACTCAAGAAAATAAAGAGAAGAAAGTAAGTATAGACCCACGTTCATATTCTTATTTGGTTTATTCTTTACCTGATGGTGGAAAAACATCATTAGTTAGTGGTATGTTTGAAGGAAAACATTTAATGTTAGCAACTGAATATGGTGCAAAAGCTTGTCTTTGTGCAAATGAAATAGAAGTTGCATCATTTAAAGATTTAAAAGAAATGTCAAAAGTTTTATCTGACCCAAAAAGTATTGAAGAATTAGGATATTCAACATTGATTGTCGATACTGCTACTAAAGTTGGTTCATATATAGAATCATATATATTATCAAGAGCAGGGAAACAATTTATGGATGAAGTAAAAAAATGGAATGGTGCTTATGCCTTAGTAACTAGATACTTTGATGAAATATTTGACCCTATAAAATCTGCTGGTTGGAATATTGTATGGACTTGTCATGCTACCGTAGAAGAATTAACTGACAACAAAGGATATAGCTATTTAAGATACGAGCCACAATCTAATAAAAGAATTTTAGATATACTAAAAAAAGAAATGGATTATGTTTGGTTTATAGATAAAAGATATGATGATGAAGGAAAAGTTCATAGATTTTTAGTAACTGATGAATGTAAAACTTCTTTTGGTAAAAACAAAACTAATAAATATGTAAGAATGCCATTAGAAATAGAATTAGAAAAAAATGAAAAAGATAGTGCTAAGAAAGTATGGACAGAAGTAGAAAGAGCAATAAAAGGTTTTGGTGAAGATAATATAACAACAGAAAGAAAACAAGCTACAATAGGAGAATTTACAGAAAAATATAGAGATATAGATGAAATAAAAGAAGATGTAGTTAAATTAGGTGGAGAATGTGCTGAATTAGGATTAAGAGATAAGGCTATATTAATTATGAATAAAGCATTAGGTACAGATTCAGAAGGAATACAAAGAACACTAGATGAAGCAATACAAGATAATGCCGAAGCATTAGAATTATGTATAGAAGAAATGAAAGATTTAATAAAAGAAAATAAATAAAGTAAATAAAATAGGAAGAATAAATTTCTTCCTATTTTTATTAAATATTTATTGACTTTTAATAAGAATAATAGTATAATATAATTAAATAAATTAATAAAAGGAGAGGTGTTAAATGGAAATAAATAAATTGGATGAAATATTAAAAAATCATAAATTATGGTTAAATAATGAAGGTGGAGCATGTGCTGATTTAAGTGGAGTTGATTTAAGTAATGCTAATTTAAGTGGAATTGGTTTAAGTAATGCTAATTTAAGATTTGTTAATTTAAGTGGAGCTGATTTAAATGGAGCTGATTTATATGAGGCTAATTTAAGTAATACTAATTTAAGAAATGCTGATTTAAGTGGAGTTAATTTATATGGAGCTAATTCAAGAGGTGTTGATTTAAGAGGTGCAAATTTAACTAAAGCTAATTTAAGAGGTGCAAATTTAACTAAAGCTAATTTAAGAGGTGCTAATTTAACTAATGTTAGAACAAATATATATACTATAGGATATAATTTAGTTTGTCCTGAAGAAGGTAGTTTTATAGCATATAAAAAAGCTAAGGATTGTATAATTAAATTATTGATATTAGAAAATAGTAAAAGAAGTAGCTCTACCTCTATTAAATGTAGATGTGATAAAGCTAAAGTATTAGATATAGAAAATATAGAAACTGGTGAAAAAGTAGAAAGCGTACCTAGTAATTATAACGTTAATTTCGTGTATAGAGTTGGAGAAATAGTGAAAGTAGATAATTTTGATGAGGATAGATGGAATGAATGTTCAATTGGTATACATTTCTTTATGAATAAGCAAAATGCAATAAAATATTAAATAAAGGAGATGGTAAATTTGGAAGACTCGTATCGGTTGATAATACTAAAGTATGTAATTTTAGTAATTATAAGTGTATTGTCATTATTTAAGTTAATTAGAATATTTTTGTAAGGAGATAATATTATGGGTGCATTAGAAGTTTTAGTAATAAGCACATTGATTGTAGGTGCAATATTTATGTTTGTTATTAGTGTAAGTGAATTATTTAGATAATAGTAGTTCTAGTAGAAGTAGTAGTCATAAAATTACTACTTCTATTTTTTTATTTTATTATTGACTTTTAATAAGAATAATAGTATAATATAAGTAAATAAGTTAATAAAGGAGAGATGTTAAATGAGCATAAGAAGGATAACAAGTTTAATAGAGGAGTTAAGTAAAAAAAATGATAAGCAAGTTATAATAGAAGTTAACAATGATAAAGAAGTCATTGAACAAGTATTAATATCATTAGAAGAATTAGGTTATTATTGGTCGAATGGAAGAGAATTACCAACTCAATGGAAAAAGATTTATGAATTAAACACTCATACTATTATAGCTAAAAAATCAAGAACAAAAATAATATTTAGAGATAATGTTGCATGTTTAAAATATTTGCCTGATATAAAATATAATACCTTAAAAGACATAATTGATGAAGAAAAAGATAGAGATGTGTTAGATGTTTTATTGGAAGATATATTATACAAGGCACAAGGTAATAATGAAGAAGATAATTTTATAGATGAATATAAATATTTATTAGAAGAAGGTTTACATGAAACACAAGTGTTAAGATATATAAAAGATAAAGCAGAAGATGTTGGGTATAAAACTTATAATTATAAACACTTTAATGTAGGAGATAAGTTAATATTTGAATTTAGAGATAAATTAATAGCTTTAGTAGAAGTAGGTGAAGATATATCAGAAGGTGCTAATTTAATAGTAAGTCATATTGATAGTCCTAGATTAGATGTTATAGTAGGTGAACCATTTGTATCTAATGATGATGGAACATTTATAAAAACACAACCATATGGAGGAATAATACCACAATTATGGTTGGATAGACCTTTTGTAATGGTTGGAAAAATAAAAGTAGATGATGAAATCAAATATATAAATACTGGAGAAAAAGGATATTTATTTTCTATAACTAGTTTATTGCCTCATTTAAGAGGTAGAAAAGAAGTGAAAGACTTGTCTTATGATAAATTATTAGTAAGAATGAGTAATGGAAATAAAGAAGAATTATTTGAAATGCTAGAAAAAGAATATGGAATAACAAAAGAGAATTTTGAATTAGCTGATTTAAGTTTTGTACCTTATTTTAGAACTTTAGAAATGGGATTAGATAAAGATTTATTATTAGGTTATGGACATGATGATAAAAGTTGTGCTTATGCTGAATTAGAAGCTATATTAACTAGCAAGCCTAATAAAAGAACAAAGATAGCTTTATTTACTGCTTATGAAGAAACTGGAAGTGGACAAATGAGTGGTGCTGAAACTCAATTTATAGATGATATATTTCTTATTTTAGCAAATGGACATACATTATTGACTAGAGAGTTTATGAGAAATACAAAGGTAATTAGTGCAGATGTAACTGGTGGATTTGATAGTAATTATAGTAGTCACTTTGAAGATAGTGCCAAAGCAGTATGTGGTAATGGTGTTGCATTAGTACCATTTACTGGATTAAAACGAGGAAATGATGCAAGTATAGAGATGAGAGAATATATTAAAGGTTTATGTGTTGATAATAATGTAAAATATCAAGTTGATACAACTAAAGTTAGTGAAACTGGTGGAGGAACAGTTGCTATGTTCTTTGGAATAAGAGGAATGGAAACAATGGATGCTGGTGTGCCTACGGCATCCATGCATAGCCCTATGGAAACAATTAGTAAGCGTGATTTATATGAAACATATAAATTATATAAAGTTTTTTATGAAAGTAATAAATAAGAGGTGTATAAAAATATGGTAGCTAAAATAGATAGAACAGGAGAAGAAAAAACTAATAATTTTGGAAGTGTCATGATAATAACAAGATATAAAAATTCAAGAAGTATGGATGTTTATTTTCCTGAATATAATTGGACAAAATACAATTCGGACTATAAAGAATTTAATATTGGAAACATAAAATGTCCTTATGAAGCACGTTTATGGGGACATGGATACATGGGAGAAGGAATATATTCTTCTTTAAATAGTAAAAAAGCATATAATACATGGAACAATATGCTAAAAAGGTGCTATTATAAAAAATTTCAACAAAAAGAACCATCATACATAGGATGTACGGTGTGTGGCGAATGGTGCAATTTCCAAATATTTGCTCAATGGTTTGAGGAGAATTATTATGAAATAGATAATGCCAAGAATATGGCATTAGATAAAGATATATTAGTTAAAAATAATAAAATATACAGTCCTGATACTTGTGTATTTGTACCTCAAACTATAAATAGTTTATTTGTTAATAGCAAAAGAAATAGAGGAGAACTGCCATTAGGTGTACGTGTATTACCTTCAGGAAATTATCAAGCATATTGTAGTAATGGTTACAAAAAATGGACTACTATAGGAACATATCCTACACAAGAAGAAGCATTTCAGGCTTATAAACAATATAAAGAATCGGTCATACGAAAAATAGCTAATGAATATATAGAACTCATACCACAAAAACTATATAACGCTATGTGTAAATATGAAATAGAATATGATGATTAGCATGCATTCACCTCAAGAAATATTATCAAAGCGTGATTTGATTGAAACATATAAATTATATAAAGTTTTTTATGAAAATTAATTGACTTTTAATGATGGCAATAGTATAATATAATTAAATAAATTAATAAAAGGAGAGGTGTTAAATGGAAATAAATAAATTGGATGAAATATTAAAAAATCATAAATTATGGTTAAATGGTGAAGGTGGAGAATGTGCTAATTTAAGAGGTGCTGATTTAAGATATGCTAATTTAAATAGTGCTAATTTAAGTGGTGCTAATTTAAATAGTGCTAATTTAAGTGGTGCTAGTTTATATAATGCTAATTTATATAGCTCTAATTTAAATAATGCAAATTTAAATAATGTTAAAACAAATATGTATACTATAGGATATAATTTAGCTTGTCCTGAAGAAGGTAGTTTTATAGGGTATAAGAAAGTTGGAAAGTATATTGTTAAATTACTAATAATGGAGGATAGCAAAAGAAATAGTGCTACAACTCTTAAATGTAGATGTGATAAAGCTAAAGTATTAGATATAGAAAAGATTGATACTGGTGAAAAAATAGAAAGTACCCCTAGTGACTATGATATTAATTTTATATATAAAGTTGGAGAGATAGTAAAAGTAGATAATTTTGATGAGAATAGATGGAATGAATGTTCAACTGGAATACACTTCTTTATGAATAAGCAAAATGCTATAAAATATTAAAAGAGGTGACGTTAAATGATTGATTGAGATGTTATAAAATAAAATAGTAAAAATAGAAAGAATAATTTTCTTTCTATTTTTTTACAATAATCATTGACTTTTAATAATAGCAATAGTATAATATAAGTAAATAAACAAATGATAAATAATTTTATGAAAGTGGTGATTAAAGGAGAGATGTAAATGAAAATAAGTAAAAAGATAAAAAAATATATAGGGTTAGGATTGATAGTTTTAACTTTAGTAACTAGTATTGTAGGTTACAAAAAACATGAAGAAAAAGTAAATGCAATTAATTCAGTAAAAAATATAAAATCTAATATAAATAAAGATACAACATTAGATAAAGCATATAGTAAATATATACAAAAATTAAATTACACTTATTATAAAGATAGTGAAGGAAATCAATTCGTAGAAATAAATGGTAAAGTATTATTAAAAGATAAAAATAGAATAGCTGATATGAGAGTGACATATTTAGTAGATGGTAATAATACAAAATTTTATTCTATGTATTTAGATAAAATGAAGATGACAGAAGTAGATTATTTGATTTTAAAAGTAAAAGCATTTGGTAGTTACGATAGTACTAATTTATAAGTGGTGATATTATGGAAGAAAAAGAATTAACACATACTAAAAATTGTAAAGATTGTTTTTATAGTGTGAGAAATTTGTGCTATATAGATGGCCATAATATTAATTATGATGTCTATAGAGCATATTCATGTAAATACTATAAATACTACGAAAATAATAAGCAACAAAAATAATTGGAGGTTATAATATAAAATTTCAAAATAGGAGAAGATAGAATGAATAATAACAAAAGATGTATAAACTGTGATGGAGAATTAAAATTAGTAGATGAGAAAACATTATATGATGAAGGAATTAGAGGATACGATGGAATGGTGTATTCCTATGAATGTAAAAATTGTAATTGTTTTATTCAAGTATTTATTTATGACAATGAAGATTAATGATACGAAGGAGATGTTGATATGTTACAAATATTAGGTGCAATAGTAGTAAGTGCTTTGTGTATTGGATGTTTATTTATGTTTGCAGTTACTGTAGCAGAAATATTTAGATAATAAATAAAGGAGAATAAAATGTTGCAAACATTGGGTACAATAGTAGCAATTGTTTTATGTGTTATATGTTTATTCATTTTTATATTTGGTGTGACTGATTTGTTTAAATGAATGAAAATAGGAAGAATAATTTTCTTCCTATTTTTTTATTAATAATTGTTGACTTTTAATAATAGTAATAGTATAATATAAGTAAATAAGATGATAAAAGGGAGTGAAATAAATGACAAGACGAAGATGTAAAAAATGCAATGGTGATATGGAATATTGTAAAATGGGTAGAGGTAGTTATAGTTTTATATTTTTCATAATAGGTGGGTGTATGATGTGGATACCAATATTAGGATGGATAGGTGCTCCAATATGTTTTATATTAGCTATATTAATGTTATTTATGCCAACTCACTACTTTGCAAAATGTGTTAGATGTGGTGAAGTTGTAAACATAACAAAAGAAGAATATGAGAAGGTAATGAAATAATGTTTAGTAAAAATAGAAAGAATAATTTTCTTTCTATTTTTTTAAAATAATCATTGACTTTTAATAATGGTAATAGTATAATATAAGTAAATAAGATAAATGGAGATGATTGTAAATGAATAAAAAAAGATTATATATCTATCATACATTTTTATCAAGAAGAAAAGATTTAGGGCATTTTCATAGTATAAAAGATTTAACAAATCAGCTTGATTATATACAAGAAATGGGATTCACTGCCATATTGACAAACCCAATATTTGAAAGTGCTGACGATAGTCATGGATACCACTGCATTAATTTTTATGAAATAGACCATAGATTAGGTACTGTAGAAGATTTTGAAACATTATTAAAAGAATTAGAAAAAAGAAATATGAGTTTTGTAATGGATATTACTTTAAATCATTGTAGTGACCAAAGTTTTTATTTTAAAGATTTTAAAGCTGGTAAAAATGATTTCTTTGTAGCGAAAGATTATCCTGAAAATGATAGACCTACTAACATAAGAGGTAGTATTTATGAATGGAGAGATGACTTAAAGAAATATATAGTTGCTCCATTTGGAGGAATGATACCTGCTTTAAATGTATCATCACCTAATGTAAAAAATGAGATGAAAAATGTATTAAACTTTTGGTTAAGAAAATCTCCAAATAATATGCATATTAGAGGAGATGCTATTTTTCATAATAGTTGGGCAGTAGACAATTTTGACGGCTTACCTTATTGTAGATTTATAAGACATACTATAAATGAAATAAATCCTAATGTGCAAATCGTTGGTGAAATTTGGTATGACATGACTTATCATGATTTAAAATATACTCCTGTTGAATATAATAAAATATTAGGTAATACATTTGACTTTTATAATGTGTTTGGTTTAGTTAATCAAATTAGAGAAGGAAGAAGATATGAAGACCTCTACATAGATAGCATATATAAAAAATCTGTAACTCTGTTCAGTTGCAACCACGACTGTAGTAGATTGTGTAGTATGTTGGACAATGATAGAGAAAAAGTTAAAATGTTTTTACGAGCAATGATTGAAAAAACTAGAGATGAAGATTCTGTTAGTATTTATTATGGTACTGAAAATAATATGGAAGGCTTACTTTGGGACTGTTCTGATGTGGTAGTTAGACAAAAATATACAATAGAAGATATGGCACAAGTTATAAAAGATAAAGATTCATTATTTTATTATATAAAAGATTTAATAGCTAAAGATAAAGAGAAAAGAGGAATGAAGTAATGATAAAAGATAGGACTGGAGAAGTAAATTATAACAAACATGGTTCTAAAATGATTATATATAAATATATGACAAGTGAAAATATTGATGTTTATTTTCCTAAATATGATTGGGTAGCAAAACATGTTCAATATAATAACTTTAAAAGAGGATATATTAAATGTCCGTATGAAAAAAGTGTTTATGGTGTTGGACATATAGGAGAAGGAAAATACAAAGTGTCAGAAAATGGTAAGGAAACAGAAGTGTATAAAATATGGAAAGGTGTATTACGTAGATGTTATGATTTAAAAACTCATGAAAAACATCCAACTTATGAAAATTGTGAGATTTATGAAGAATGGTTAAATTTTCAAAAATTTGCAGAATGGTTTGAAAATAATTATTATCAGATAAATAATGAAAAAATGCATTTAGATAAAGATATTTTATTTAAAGGTAATAAATTATATTCACCTGATACTTGTGTGTTTGTACCTCATAATATAAATACATTGTTTACTAAAGGGGATTCCGTAAGAGGTGAATTACCAATTGGGGTTGCGGTTGATAAAAGACATAATAAATACCAAGTACAATGTAGAACTCAATATGGTAAAAGAAAATGGTTAGGTTATTATAATACTCCACAAGAAGCATTTCAAGTATATAAACAGTTTAAAGAAAACTTAATTAAAGAAGTGGCTGATAAATATAAATCATATATACCTGAAAAGTTATATGATGCTATGTATAAATATGAAGTAGAAATAGATGATTAAAATTAATTAAAAATTATAATAAATAGGAGATGTTTATATGCCAAAATTTTTATTAATATTTTGTTTTATTTGTTTTGCATCATATTTAATATTTTTTTTCTTATTGCCCTGCATAAAACTATTTAAAGATGGTGAAGAAAGTGAATTATATAAAAAAGTCTCAGATGAAATTGTAGATTATTGTAAAGAAAAAGATATAAATATGAATACAGATGATGATTTTTTATATCAACAAATTTATGTTATTGCAAAAGCAATTACTTTTATAATAATAGTAATTATAATAATAATGTTTGCATTACTTTGTTTAGTAATATAACTGAGAAAATTTTCTCAGTTTTTTTTATTAAATACTTATTGACTTTTAATAATATCAATAGTATAATATAAGTAAATAAGATAAAGGAGAGAAAGTAAATGAAAAATTATAATGAAAATGAAATACCAAAATATAAAAAGAAGAAAAATAAAACAGTTAAAAAATCAAATCATAAACATGAATACAAAGAATGTTTAGTATACGTTAGTGATATAAATGGTTATTTTTTATGTAAGTATTGTGTAGAATGCAATAAAGTTGGAAATGTAACAATGATAACTGAAAAAGATGAAGAATTAGGTGAATGGTATTTACAACCAATGTCTAATAAAGAAATATTAAAAAAATATAAAAACCTACCAATGAGAAGAATGAAAAGTTTAAGTTCTAAATATTTAGATTAAAAATAAGGGGGGGAAAATAACAGTTAAAGATAAGTTATAAAAATTTACAAAATACTATTGATTTTTATCACTTATCTTAGTATGGTATAATAAGAAGGTGATAAAATGATAAAATCATTTACAATTAAATTATATCCAAATAAACAACAAGAATTATTATTTTATAAACACATTAATTGTCAAAGATATATCTATAATTGGGCATTAAATTTAAATAATGAATTGTATAAAAAAGATAAAAAGAAATATTCTTCAACAGAATTAGGTAAAATACTAACGCAATATAAAAAGCAAGAAATTTGGTTGAATGAAGTTTCTAATGCTACATTAAAAGAAGCAATTAGAAACTTAGATAAAGCATATACTAATTTTTATAAGAAAAAAGCAAATTTGCCTAAATTTAGAAGCAAAAAGAAATCTAAATTAAGTTTCTATAGTAGATATGATAAAATTAAATTTTATGAAAATAATAGAGTTAATTTAGAAAAAATAGGTAAAGTGAAATATAAATCTAGTTATAACATTGATTTTGTTAAAGAAACTTCCTTTAAAAATCCACATGTTAGTTATAATGGTAGATGTTGGATTTTAACTTTTGCATTAGATATTGAAAACAAAATTGAAACTTTAACAAATGAAGTAATAGGAATAGATTTAGGAATTAAATATTTAGCAATTTGTAGTGATGGTGTTGTTTATAAAAATATCAATAAAGAAATAACAGTTAGAAAATTAGAAAAAAGACTAAAAAGATTACAAAAACAAGTAAGTAAAAAATATGAAATGAATAAGAAAGGAGAATGTTACGTTAAAACTAATAATATTAAAAAGTTAGAAAAAGACATTAAACGTATTTATCGAAGACTTAAAAATATAAGATTGAATCATTTACACCAAACAACTGCTGATATTGTGAAAACCAAACCATACAGAGTTGTAATGGAAGATTTAAGCATATCTAATATGATGAAGAATAAATCAATAGCCAAACAAGTATCTAACTTAGGTCTGTATGAGTTTATAAGACAAATGAAATATAAGTGTGAATGGAATGGTATTGAATTTATACAAGTAAGTAGATGGTATCCTTCAAGTAAAAAATGTAGCAATTGTGGAAATATTAAAAAAGATTTGAAGTTGTCAGATAGAATTTATAAATGCGATAAATGTGGATTGGATATTGACAGAGATTTCAATGCCAGTTTAAATCTTATGAATTATGGATTATCACATTAAAAGATAACCATAATATGTACCCATTCGTTAGTGGGGAATTTAAGTCCTTCAAATATTATTACTAGAATAGGTTCGCTGAAATAGAATAATAAAAGGAAATTATAGCTTTTTATAGGTTTTAAGTAACGAAGTGATGTGTGTGTTAATTAAAGAAACTAAAGTATTTGAATTAGATGATAATATAGTAGACGACATAATTGCATTAAATGAAATGGGATATTTTACAGATTTCTGTTGTGAAGGACATATTAAAGAATTCTTTGAAACAGATAATGGTGTATATCATATGGGAACATATATAAAATTTAATACCATAGGTGGATTTAGATTGAAAGTATATGCAAAAAATATTCCAAATAATTGGACTATTGATGATAGTGAATTAATGACAATAAGAAGATATTATAGTAAAGAAGAAGTTGAATTATTTACAAAAGAACAATTACTATTATTAACATGGACTGAATTACGTAATTGGATTAAGAATTTACCACAACTTACAAATGAAAAATTCATGTTGTTAGATTATGAAATGGAAAAATTTGATTAGTGGGGTGAGAATATGGAATTAACTGTAGCTTTAGATAATGATGATGTTCTTATAAATTTTATACCAACTTTAGTAGATAAATATAATGAGAAATATGGAACAAATTTTACTGTTGAAAATGATGTAACCGATTGGAAAATAGATAGAACAAAGTTTACACATGGATTATTCCAATTATTAGAAGACTCCAACATTATACTTGAGATGAAAATAAAAAGTGAAATTATAAAAGATGTCTTAGAAAAATATCACAATAAAGGTGTACATTTTATATTGGTTTCTGCTACTGAAGAAGAAAATACTTTTGAAAAGAAAATAGAATTATTAAGAAAATATGAAATAGATAAATATTTTGATAAATTTGTAAACACTGATTGTAAGCATATTGTATCAGCCGATGTATTAGTAGATGATTATATAGGGAATTTAGACAATTATAAGAAATACCATCCTTTTGCATATACAATATTGTTTTCTGCACCACATAATAAAAATATAAAATCTAGTGTTCATACTAGAGTTGACAATTGGGAAGAATTGGATTATTGCTTAGGTGAAATTTTAAATTATTATGAAAATATATAAAAATCCTATAAGAGTAATAGTATAATATAAGTAAATAAGAAATAAAAAAACAAAGCAATAGATATGTAGGGATGTTCAAATCCGAATTTACGCCCTTGGAGTGTTATAAAAACTTGAGTAGCTTATATAAAGTGAAAAAGAACACGTTGAATAGGGAAATTTAAGAATAAATATTGAAACGGAAAATGATAGTTTAGTATTTTCATATTATTGTTAATAAGGAGGAATTATTATGAATTGGAGAAAAGCCGTTCTTAGAGGGAAAGATATAAAAGATACGTTAAAAGAATTAGAAGCGTTAATAAACCTATTACAAGAAGATAAAGAAGATTATAGACAAGCATATTTAGAAGTTAAAGACGAAAAATTTAAAGATGAGGAATTAACAAGATTAAGAGAAGAATTAGAGTTTTACAAAAGAAATAGTTTAGTCACATTAAGTGATGTACAAAAGAAAAGAGCAGATGAATTTATACACGAACATTACAAAAAATGTGATACAGGATATAAAAGTTTTGTATATACGGTTACACCAACAAATGTGATAACTATTGTTGAATTAAGATGTCCTGTTTGTGGTGAAATAATAGATGTGAGTAGTTATGATAAAGAATAAATAATAAAATAATTAGGAGATGATATTATGAAAATAAAAAATGGAGATAAAGTTAGATTAAAAAGTGGTTTAATTGTAGGTGAATGTTATGATGGAATTGTTTATTTAGATGGTATGAAACAATTTGAAAATATGATATTTACTGTTATAAATGTAGATGAAAAACATAGAACTTGTAAAATACTTGATTCTAAATATTATCCACTTACTTTTTCTTTTGAAATGCTTGAATTGGTAGAATATAGTGCAGATGATTTATTAAATTATTTATTAGCTAACAGTGGAAAAACTAAAGAGCAATTAATTGAAGAATATTGTTGTGTCCGAGAAAAAGAACATTCAAAAAAAGCATTTGCAAATTTTTTCAATAAAGTCACACATGCAATTGATTATGATTCTTGTAGTAAATGTATAATAGACGATTTATGTTTAAATTGCAATGATAATAGTTGCAGAATAATCGCCGTTTTGAATGTTTTGAAAAGAAATAATTTATTAGATTTAGATAGATTTAATGATGTGTTTAGTTATAATGAAGATAAAGGAGAAGAATAATATGGAAAATTATAAAATATTAGCTGAATATTATAATAAGGAAAAATTAATTTATTATATAGTGGAAACTGAAGATGGAAAAGTTGTAACTGTAAAAGAAGAAAATTTATAATTGATATAAAACGACTGATTTTTTCAGTCGTTTTTATTTACTTTTTATAAAAAGCATAGTATAATATAAATAAGAAATGTATTTTAGACTTATAAAGAGGGGGTGAGAATGAATATGGCTAAGGTAACTTGTAAGATTTGTAAAAATAAAATAGAAAAAAGTGAAGCATATGTTATAACAAAAATTAATGAAAAAACAAATAAAAAAACAAACTCATATTATTGTTCTAAAGAAGAATTTGAAAAAGATAAATATTTAAAAAGCCTATGGCAAAAACTTCTTATTAGTATAGATGATATATTAGGTTATACATCTGTGTCTAAAGTAAAAGTTAATGAATTAAAAGCATTGGAAAAAGAGTATACAAGAGAACAAATATATAATTGTATAGAAAGTAATAAAGAAGAAATTACAAGATATTTAGAAATAAAAAATATACAAGATGAATATGGGAAAATAAGTTATATATTTGCTTGTATTAGGAATAAAATTAAAGATAATACGGCAAATTTTGGCACAACTGAAATAAACACTAATGATGATATAATTATAAATTTAAAATATGAGGAAGATAGTGATATATTTGAAAGATTAGAAAGGCAAAGAAGGAATGTAGATAAAAATTCAAATAATATATTTAAAATAATAGATGGTAAAAAGAAAGGGGATAGATAAATATGAAAATTTCAAAAGAAAGATTAGATACTGAATGTGCCATACTATCTTGTATATATCAAGATTTAACATTAACAAATGAATATGAATTAAGGTCAGAATATTTTTCTTTAAATGATACAAAATTTTTCTTTTCATTAGCTTATGAATTAGCTAAAAAAGTAAAAGAAATTGATGAATTATCAGTTAGTGGATTTGTTGGAAGTAATGGATTAATTGAAGTTTTTAATAATTATGGTGGATATGAAAGAATAGAAAATTTATTAAACTTAAAAGCTAATGTAGAGAATATAGAATCATATATTGATAGTTTGAAAAAAATGATATTAATAGAAAGATATATTGATTTAGGTATTAATTTGGAAAGAAAATATGAAATAAGTGGAAGAACTATAATACCAATAGAGGAAGCTCCATATTTAAATTGTACTCAATTTAGTAGCCTTATGCAGTCAATTATATTAGATGTTGGAGTAGATGTTGAATTTCAAGAATTCAAATTACAAAGTTTACATTTTACAGATGAAGAAAAAAGAAGAATAAAAGAAAAAGAAATTAGTGATACTTCTCATTTTGATATAGCAATGACATGGAAGACTGAAGAAAATGAAGATAGATATATACAATCATTTAAATATTTAGATAAGGAATTAGTAGGTTTATCAAGAGGATTAGGTATTCATGTAATAGCATCAACAACAGGGGTTGGTAAGTCTACTATGTTATGCAATGTAGCTATGGCATTAGTTGAAAGTGGTAATAAAGTTATGTATGTATCAAATGAATTTGAATCAATATATTTAAAAAGACTTATGGTTAGTTATGTATGTAGTAATGTATTCCATTGTAAAACTATTACAAGACAAAAATTAATTGAAGCAGATTTAACTGATGAAGAATATGAAATATTTGAAAAAGCTAATGATTTTATAAAAGAAAAATTTGAAGGTAAAATGACATTTGTTTGTGTTGAAGAATTTAATTTTGAAAAGATAACTAAAGTTTTTAATAAATTAGGAATGACTGAAGGGTATAACTATTTAATGGTTGATACTTTTAAGAGTGATGATATGGATAGCGCAATGATAGAAATGGTTAATAATTCTAAAATACTTGATAAATGGGGAAGAAAAAATGGATATGGAGTAGTTATGACAATGCAGTTATTAAAGAGTACTGATAAAGTTTCATATTTAACTGGTTCTCAACTTGCTTTTGCTAAACAAGTATTGGATGTTGCCCATAGTGTTTTATTAGCAAGAAGAGTTAGACCTTGGGAATTAGACCCTGAAAATAAAGCTTTCATTGACCCATTTTATTATGAATATAATAAATTTGAAAAAACATTTAAACAAAAGAAATTTAAAATAATCAATAGTCAAAATGGTGGAACAGATAAACAAAATGAATATAAGAAAGGTTATTTAGATAAAAGTAAAAATTATATAATATTATTCTGTGATAAAAACCGTAGTGGAAGAACAGATTTTGTATTATTATATCAAATGGATAGTTTCGGAAGGTTAACAGAATATGGATATGCAGGAAAGGTAAGTACAGGAATGTTAATGCAATAAAGAGGTGAAATTTATTTCATCTCTTTACTTTTTACAAAAAGTGTAGTATAATATAAGTAAATGAGATAAAGGAGAGATTAATATGGAATATAAAATAGGAGATGTTGTTAGAATAAAGGATAATTTACAAGTAGGTGAAAAATATGGAGAGTGTAGTGTTACAGAAAGGATGTTGAAATTTAGAGGAAAAGTTGATACTATAGAATATATAGATGATGACGGTGATTTTTATTTAGCTAGTGAAGATAATGCTTTTGTATGGAATAAAGATATGGTAGAACTAATAAAACAAACTAAACATATAAGTGATTTAAAATCAGTTAAAATGCCTAGATTAGACATATATGAATATATACTAAATGGCTTAGAAGAAACATATAAAGCTAAAAATAACGATTATGGTAATAGTGTTGCTGACACTTATGATAAATTTGGTAGTGTATCTTTCCTAGTGAGAATTACCGATAAATACAATAGATTAATGACATTATGTGACCCAAATGCACCTGAACAAAAAGTAAAGGATGAAAAAATTGATGATACGATATTGGACTTAGCAAATTATTGCTTGTTATGGTTAGTTGAAAGGGAATATAAAAATCAATAAGGAGGAATGTAAAGTGGATAAAACTACCCTTATTATAGCTGGTATAGATATAGGAATAGGAATAATAGAGTTAATGTGTGGCGAAATACTATTAGGTATGGGAATGATAATATTAGGATTTCTTTTAATAGTCATTAAATAGGAGAGTATAAAATGAATAAGGTTTGTAGGGTTGTAGGTATATGTGACATACTTGTAGGAATAATAGATTTAATGAATGGTGAAATAATGATGGGTATTGCAATGTTATTAACAGGATTTTATTTATTGTTTGTTAAATGGGAGTGATAAAGTGGATAAATTTTGGATTGTTATAGGTTGTGCTGATATAGTTATAGGAATAATAGATTTAATGTGTGGTCAACTAATATTAGGCATTGCGATGATATTAGGGGGATTTCTTTTATTACTTATCAATTAGAAGAGAAGATAAATAGTAGCAAATTCCCCTCTTGTAGGGGAATTTTATTATTTTACTTTTAATAAAACTGTTAAAATAAGTAAGAAAAATTTATTTTATTTCTTTACTTTTTATAAAAAGTATAGTATAATATAAGTAAATAAGATAAAGGAGAGATTAAGGAGGATATTAATTATGATTACTGAAATTATAGTATACCTAAATAAAATAAAATTTTCAGAAAATTGTTTGACTTTTAATAAGATTTTTAGTATAATATAAGTAAAATAAATTATAAAAAGATTGGAGAGATATTTATGAAAAGGAATAAAGTTATAATAAGAAAAAATGGAGAAGAACAAAAAAGTTATTTTATGGATATAATTTTTACTTATGGTAGTGCTTTATTTTATCCTAGTGTAAGAGGTTACTACTTAGTTTGTTCACCTTGTACTTTAAAAGGTACATTAAAAGAAGATGTAGACCTTGATGATTTAAGCATAAAAGATGTTGAATCAATAGACACAAAATTTGAAGCTAGGGAATTATTATTTGAAATGGCAGAACCTAATGACAAAGCATTATCAGTAGCTGAAGATGTTGCAGATAATTATGTTGATATATTAATATTTCAAGTAGAACAATCAATAAAAGATGAAGAAAGAAGAATTGAAAAAGAAAGAAAAGAAATAGAAGATAGTATGAAATCAATAGAAGGATTATTTGATGAAATAAGAAATCCTAAAAAAACAGATGACGAAGACGATGAGGATGATGAGGATGATAACATAAATACAGGATTTTTTACCTTTGATACATCTAAATTTAATTCTAAAATAATAAAAAAACAAGCCGAAGATTCAGATGGTGGTGAAAAATCTAATACTACTTTAGATGATGTAGCTGGATTAGAAGAAGTTAAAGTTGAACTTATGGAGTTAATAGCTGGTTTTAATGATAAAGAAAAATTTAAGAAATTTAAAGTTACTCCTCCTAGAGGGGTATTGTTAGAAGGTGAACCAGGTAATGGTAAATCTTTATTAGCTAGAGCCATAGCAGGAGAAACAGATGCAGTATTTTATTCAATGGCTGGTTCTGAATTTAATGAAAAATATGTCGGTGTTGGTGCATTAAGAGTGAGAGATTTATTTAAAAAAGCTAGAAAAAATAGACCTGCCGTTATATTTATAGATGAAATAGATGCAGTTGGTGGAAAAAGAGAAGAAGAAAATAATAAAGAACATAATGCTACATTAAATCAATTATTAGTTGAATTAGCAAGTACTGATAATGAAGATATATTAGTAATAGGTGCAACAAATAGAAGTGACATATTAGACCCAGCTTTAAAAAGACAAGGTAGATTAAGTAGACATATATACATACCTAACCCTGATAAGAAAACAAGATTAGAAATATTAAAATTATATGCTACTGATAGACCTTTAGCTGATGATGTTGATTTAGAAGTTATAGCTAGTCAAACACATGGTATGGCTAGTGCTGATATGGAAGGTATATTAACAGAAGGTGCAATGATAGCAATAAGAGAAGATGCTGATGAAATAACTCAAGATATGTTATTAAGAGCAATAGATAGACAAATAGCTGGACTAGAAAGAAAATCTACTGTCATGATAGATAGAGAAAAGAAAATAACTGCTTATCATGAAGTTGGACACTTAATGATGTCAGAAATATTAAATAATAAGAAATTAAGTAAATGTACAATCATACCACATGCAGATGCTTTAGGTTACTGTTTATATCATGAAGAAGATGATAGATTTATAAGAACAAAAGAAGACCTAATAAATAGTATGATAGTATCTCTTGGTGGGGCAGTAAGTGAAAAGGTATTCTTTGGACATGAAAGTAGTGGATGTAGTGGAGATTTAGGAAGTGTTTCAGCAATAGCACAACGTATGGTTTGTGATTATGGTATGAGTGAATTAGGTAAAATGAAAATAGATGAAAGAAATCTATTTATGCAAGAAAAAATACATGAAGAAATGAAAAAAATAGTTGATGAAGCATATAATAAAGCATTACAAATAGTAGAAGAAAACAAAGAATTAATATCAACAATAGCTGAAGAATTAATGGAAAAAGAAACACTAGAAGGATATGAAGTAGAAGAACTTATAACAACTTATAACATGAGCATGAAAAAATAATAAAAGATATATTATTAAAAAAGAGATGTAAATGTTTACATCTCTTTTTATTTACTTTTAATAAAAATTTTAGTATAATATAAGTAAAGGATGGTGAGTTAATTGAATAGTAATGAACTTAAAGATAAACTTACATTGGATATGATAGTTGATTTAGTTTTGTATTTAGGTGGAGAATTTAATGAACAAATGGAAACAAATGAAAAAATGGTCTTAAATACATCGTTATGTCATGGTGGTGAATCATGGAAATGTGAACTATATAAAGATTCTTTAATTTTTCATTGTTATACCAATTGTGGTAGTTTCGATATAATAACATTGGTTCAAGAGGTAATGGATTTAACATTTGCAGAAGCAATTGAATTTATTGAAGATTATTTTAATTTAAGTATGAATTTTCAAAAAGGATTTGGTAGACCTAAGAAAAAAGAAGTTCCTATAAGAAAACCTGTTAAAAAAGAAATAGATTTTAATGAACAATTGCCACAATACGATGAAAGCATACTCAATACTTTTGTCAATTATAAACCTATCGAATGGATTCATGAAAATATATCAGCTGAAACTATGAATAAATACGGTATCAAATTTAATATTGAAAATAATTCAATAATTATACCCACATAGAGACCAGTTGGGAAGACTGGTCGGTATAAGGGAGAGAAATTTAGATAAGAGACAAGTAGAAATGTTTGGTAGAAAATATGTACCTTATACATCTTTTATACATAAGATAACATATAAACATAAACTTTCAATGAATCTTTATGGCATAAATTTCAATAAAGAAGCAATCAGTAAATTTAATAAATGTATTATATTTGAAGCAGAAAAATCAGTATTAAAAATGGATAGTATATATGGAGAAAATAATCCTTCAGTTGCAGTTGGAGGGTCTAGTATAAGTCTTTATCAATTAAATCTATTAAAAGAATTGGGAGTAAAAGATGTATATTTAAGTTTTGATAAAGAAGAAGGAGAGAAATGGAGAGTTAAACTTAATAAAATATGTAGGAGAGTTTATGATTTTGGATTTAATGTATTTATCATAGAAGATGTAGAAGGAAAATATTTAAATTTAAAAGATAGTCCGGTGGATAAGGGTGAATTTGCGTTTTTTGAACTGTATAGGAGGGCTAGAAAGTATGAATAGTTTAATAGAAGTTTATATATATGTTAATAAAGTAAATAAAACAACTAAAGCTAGTTATGGTATTTATTTAAAATACATTAACAATGAATTAGAACTTATTGCAGATAAAAAGGTTAGCAGTGGAGTTATACAGTATAAGAAAATAGAAGAAGTTATTTATTCTTCTATTTTAGACAGTTGTAGACTTATAAATAACAAAGATTTACCTTTAAGAGTACACTGTTCTTTTGATGGATACTACAGTAGGACTAAAGAATTAGATAAAGAAGTTAAAAAATTTCATGATGTGTTTTTCTATTTCAATGAAGTTAATGAAGTGGCAGAAGAATTATCTAAAGAAAATCTTAAATAATGATTTACTTTTAATAAGAATAATAGTATAATATAAGTAAATAAGTAAATAAAGGAGAGATTAAGTATGAAAAGTATTTTAATAAAAAAATTAAATGAAGAATTTGGAGTAAAAAGTTACATGGGTAAATCAATAAAATTATATAATTTCTATGTTCTTTGTAGTTTATATAAAAAATTAAAAAATGAAAATGAAAAAGAAAATGGAGAGATGGAATAATGGAAATAAGAAAAATGTATACAATAGAAAATAATGGTGAAGAATTCACTTCAATTGTTGGAGACTATATAAGAGTAAGAACAAAAGATGAAAATGTAATAGGAAAAGTATCAGATTTAGGAAGTAATTATGTTACATTGGAAATACCTAGTTATGATAAAAGTATATATAAATCATTTTTATATGTTAATTTATTAGAAATAGAAGAATATGAAGATTAGGTTGGTGAATATATGAAATATAATATAAAAACAGAAAACACCTTTGGTAGAACATTAAGAGATATAGTATTAAAAAATAGAGAATTGACTGAAAAAGATGTGGATTTTTTACTTAATCCTACTTCTGAATATCAAGAAATGCCATTTAAAATAAAAAATGTAGACAAAGGAATAGAACTATTCATAAGTGAACTTGACAAAGGGAGTAACATCGGTATCTTAGTTGATACCGATGTAGATGGGTATACTAGTTCTGCTTTAATGTATTTGTTTTTAATTAATGAATGTCAAGTTCCTAAAGAAAAAATAACTTTATTTTTTCACTCCGGAAAACTTCATGGTCTTGACCCAAAAGTTTTTAAACAAATAAAAAAATCTAATGTAGAATTTTTAATAATACCTGATGCTTCCACTAATGATTTTAAAGAGATTAAAGAATTGTTATCAATAGGCAAAAGAATTTTAATATTGGATTAACTATGATAGTCCCTTCATATAGGAAACTATGTGTCGAAAATACCGTAAATTGCTGGAAACCCCTAAAGCTTAACACACTACAACGTGGCTAGAAATAGCGAACGTGAATGTTACGAAAGTAGAAAAAAAGTTGTTAAGATTACCTAAGCTGAAATAAAAGCCTTGTAAGAGGTGCTAAGGGTAAATTATAATGGGCAATCAGCAGGGAAGTCCCTTTAAAATGGGAAACCTTCAACGACTATAATCGGTATATCTTAAAAGATAATTGTATAGTCTATTCCCTTATTAAGTTAGCACTTTGGGAGAGTGAGTTATGTTATCAAAATTTGATGAAAAAATAGAAAAAGAAATATGTGAATATTATTTAAAAAGAAATAAAGTAACCGTAAAAGAAATGGTAAATTATTTTAATGTATCCTCACCATTTATAAAAATATTTTTAAAAAAGAACAACATAGAATATAAATTTTATTATGCATCAAAAGAAAATTGTGGTAATGTAGATGATTTATTTTTTAATAAAATAGATAATGAATATAAGGCTTATTGGTTTGGTTTCTTTTTAGCCGATGGATATATCGATAATTTAGGTAGTATAGGTATTGAATTGAGTATAGACGATATAAAGCATTTGGAAAAATTTAAACATGATTTAAAAATAGTAAATAATGTTAAAATTTATAATAAAAATTCAACATTTGGGAAACAAACTAATTGTCGAGTATCATTTCATAATCAACAAATGTTATATGATTTATGGATGTTAGGTATTGATTTAGATAAGTCTAACACAGGAACTATTCCAATTATAGAAGATAAATCATTATATAGACATATGCTTAGAGGTTATTTTGATGGAAATGGAAGTTTTGGTTATTACGAATGTAAAGATGGTAGAATAACCCCTAGAAACTTATCAATTTGTGGTAGTAAAAATGTATTAAAATTTATAGAGGATTATACAAAACTTGAATGGAATTGGTCTAAGAGACGAGATTCAAATGATAATAATAGACAAATAAATTGTGATAAAGTAGACCAAAGTTTATCATTTCTTAAATGGATATATGAAGATAGTAATGTATATTTAGATAGAAAATATGAAAAATTTTTAAAGCTAACTTAATTTTTAAAATATCTTGAAAAAGAGGGTATAAAAGCATCATTTGCCACAGTCTAATGGAGAAGAATTTAAAACAGTATTTAGAAGCACAACCAATGCACTTATTGGAGTTATTGTTAATAATCAACTTGATGAATATTCCCATAACTTAAGTGGTGTAGGAGTTGTTTATAAGTTCCTAGTTGGAATGACTGAGAATGAATTAGAACATTATTTAGATTTAGTTGCAATTGGTTGTATAGCTGATATAATGGATATACATGATAAAGAAGTTGCATACTTAGTGCATAAAGGTTTAAATAATATAAGAAATGAATTTTTTAAAGAAATATTAAAAGATTTTGATTTAAATGACATAACACCTGAAACAATATCATTTAATTTAGCTAATATTATAAATGGAACTATAAGATTTGGTAGTATGGAAGAATGCGAATTATTATTTAAAGCATTAATAGGAGAACAAGAAGAATTTGAATATAAACCTAGAAAATCTAAAAATAATCCTAATCCACAAGTTCAAATAGAAACATTGCAACAACATATGGTTAGAATTGCTAAAAGTGTTAAACAGAAGCAAGATAAAAAGAAAAAAGAATGTATAAAACTTTGTGAAAAATATATAGAAGAAAATAATTGTAATGATAGTAAAGTCTTGACAATAATAGATGAGGAAAGAAAATTAGTAGACAAGAGAATAACTGGATTAATAGCCACTAATTTAATTGATATATATAAAAAACCTGTTGTGTTATTATCTGCTTCATCTAAAAAAGATAAATTAATAGGCAGTATGAGAACTTATGGTATAGATGATTTTAAATCAATTCTTGAAAAAACAGAAATACTTACAGTAAAAGGACATAATAGTTCAGCTGGTGTGGAAACAGATTATAGCAATATAAGAAGAGTAAAGAAAAGAATTGATAAAGTTATGGAAGATGTAGAAGTAGAAGATGTAGCAATAAATATAGATTGTGTAATAGATTTAGATACCATATCATTTAAACAAATGAATGAAATAGTTGATTTAAAACCATTGTGGTTTACGTTTTGCCCTAAGCCAACCTTTATTTTAAAAGATTTAAAGATTAAGCCTGCGAATATAAAAAATCCATATCCAACATTATTAACATTTGATATAGATGGTATAACATTTAAAAAAGAATTTTGTTCTAGGGTATTCAAAGAAGACTTTTTATGTGAAGAAGAAATGAAAGGTATATTTGGAAGACCTGATATAATAATAGATGAAATGGTAGTAACTATTGAGTGGGACGATTTTCGCAAAAAACCTTGCTTTGGAATAAAGAGTGCAAAAACTCATATTGATAAAGACAAAAAGAAAAAAGATAAAAATATACCATTTTAAGTCAATTTATATTGAGTTATTAAGGATAGAGATAAATTCTCTATCCTATTTTACTTTTAATAAAAATTATAGTATAATATATATAAAGAGAATAAAGAAAGGGGAATAAAGATGAGATGTAATAATTATCATTCACATAAAATATACAGTAATATTAAAAGTTTAGATGTGGTTACTAAGCCAATAGAATATATAGTTAGAGCAATTGAATTAGATGGTAAAAATGCAATATACTTTACTACTGAACATGGTTATCAAGGTAATGTATATGAAGCACATACTTTATGTAGTGAAGTATGTGTAAAACTTACTCAAGAAAATAATGAATATACAAAACATAATTGTGAAAAATGTCAATATAAAGATACATGTGATAAATCATATAAAGGTATTAAAATGGTAGTTGGTGCAGAAGCATATTATGTTAAAGATAGGAAGGAAAAAGATAACTCTAATTATCACTTAGTTATAATAGCAAAAAATAAAGATGGATATAGAGATTTAAATAGAATATTATCCTATAGTAATATAGATGGTGTATATTATAAAAATAGAATAGATGATGAATTATTATTTAGTATTAATCCAAATAATGCAATTATAACAACTGCTTGTGTTGCTGGTCGTTTAAGAGATGATGAAGGCTTAGACAATTGGATTATAAAAATGAAAGAATATTTTGGTAATAATTTTTATTTAGAAGTTCAAAACCATAATGAAGATATACAGAAAAATCTTAATAAAAAAATTCTATGCTTAAGTGAAAAATATAATATTAATATTATTCATGGTAACGATTCACATTATATTAATCCACAAGATTATATTTATAGAGAATTATTTCTTAAGGCAAAAGGTATCATATATAAAGAAGAAACAAACTTTATATTAGATTATCCTGATGTAGAAACTATAATAGAACGATATAATAAACAAAATGTATTAAATGAAGAACAAATAAAAGATGCAATTAATAATACTTTAATTTTTGATGAATGCGAAAATATTATATTAGATAAAGAAATTAAAATGCCATCAATATCAAATAATCCAAATAAAGAATTAAAAGATATAATTAATAAAAGATGGGTGGAAATAAGAGATACAATACCTAAAGAGAGATGGAATGAATATTTAGAAGCTATAAGATATGAATTTAATATAATTGAGAAAACACATATGGAAGATTATTTTATATTAGATTATAAAATATGTCAAAGAGCAATAAATAAATATAATGGCTTATTAACTAAGACAGGAAGAGGTTCTGCTGTAAGTTTTCTTATAAACAAATTATTAGGCTTAACAGAAATAGATAGATTATCTGCACCAGTTCCATTGTATCCAACTAGATTTATGAGTATAGAACGTATATTAGGTACTCGTTCATTACCCGATGTTGATTTAAATACAGAAGACCGTTCAGTTTTTATACAAGCAACTAAAGATTTATTAGGTGAAGAAAATTGTGCTTGGATTTTATCATATAAACCTTTACAAGATTCATCTGCTTTTAGACTATGGTGTAAAGCAAATGATATGCATGTTAGTAAATACGATGAAATAGCTAAAAATTTAGAACAATATGAAAATGATGAATATTGGGGAAAAATAATAAAAGATTCAAAAGTATTTAAGGGAGTAGTAGAAAGTATATCAGAATCACCTTGTTCAATGTTGTTATACGATAAAAATGTTTCAGAAGAAATTGGTTTAATAAAAACTAAAGAAGGAATATGTTGTAATTTAGATGGTTATAATTGTGATGTTTATAAATATTTAAAGAATGATTAATTTAATAGTCGTCTATATAAGAAATTATGTAGATTATGATGCCTTAAATTGCTGGGAGTTCCTAAAGCCTTATAAACCACAAAGTAAATGGTAACATTAAGCTTGATGGTTGCGAAAGCAGAAAAAATTATAAGGATTGCCTAAGCTGAAATAAAAGCCTTGTAAGAGGTGCTAAGGGTGAATGAATGGATAATCAGCAGGGAAATGATATGTTTATTAAATAAAATAAATGGAGATGAAATATTGCATAAAAGTAATGGTGGATTTGAATTTTGGGATAAAGAAAAAGATAATATATTAAATTTATATTTTAAAGAAAAATTAAGTACTATCCAAATAGGGAAAATTTATAATTGTGATGGGTCAACAATACAAAGACAATTTAAAAGATGGGATATAAAATTAAGAAAAAGATATAATGGTATTTATGAAGTAGATGAAAATTATTTCTCAACAATTGATACAGAAGAAAAAGCATATTGGTTAGGTTTATTATTAGCCGATGGACATATATCTAAAAGAAATAAAGTAATGTTATGTATGAAAGATTTAGATGAAATAGAAAAATTTAAAAAATCCCTTAAAAGTACCCATCCTATAAAATATAATAAAGATGGAAATCCAAGTATAAGTATAGGTTGTAAACAACTTTGTGATGATTTAAGAAATATTGGTTTTACAAATAGAAAAAGTTATGAAATTGATATCAATAAAGTTTTATCTTTTATACCTAAAGAATTATTAAATCATTTTGTGAGAGGTATGTTTGATGGTGATGGTAGCATAAAAGTATATCATTATAATTATTTAAAAAATCCTCAATATCATTTTGGTTATACTGGTACAAAAGAAACTTGTGTTTTTATACAAAATTATTTAGAATTTAATACAAAAATAAAAAAAGAAGGAGATTATACTTATACTTGTGTAACTAGAAATTTTAATAAAATAAAAGAAATTTATTATATATTATATAAAGATGCAAATATTTATTTGGATAGAAAATATAAAATTTTTATAAATGAAATAATTAAATAATAAACATATTAACCTTCAACGACTATAATAGGCATATCTTAACGAGTAATGTCGAAGATAAAGGTATAGTCTAGTCCGACTTTTAAATAAGTGTTAAAGTATTCCGAAAGGAACGGTATTAACGTATCTTGCAGTTACCGTTTGGACTTTAATAAGAAAAACTTGTGAATTAGCTAAAATTAAAATACCTACCATTAAAGAATTAGAAAAAATGTTGGATGAAAAAACATTTAAAATATATGAAGATAAAATAACTTGTACAATAAATCAATCTGATTCAGATTTTGCAACTAATTTAGCATCAAGGTATAAAATTTCTAGCGTAGCTGAAATGAGTGCTTTTGTTGCATCTATTAGACCTGGATTTGCTTCTTTATTAGATAATTTTATAGAAAGGAAACCATATACAACAGGTGTAAAAGAATTAGATGATTTATTAAAAGATAGTTATCATTATTTAATGTATCAAGAATCTATTATGAAATATTTAATATGGCTAGGTATTCCTGAACCTGAAACATATGGAATTATAAAGAAAATATCAAAGAAAAAATTCAAAGAAAAAGAATTAATAGAACTAGAAAAAAAATTAAAAAAAGGTTGGATAGATAAAGTTGGTTCAATAGATGGTTTTGAAGAAACATGGCAAGTAGTTAATGATGCTTCAAAATATTCATTCAATGCTTCACATTCACTTTCTTATGCTTATGATAGTCTATATGGTGCATTTTTAAAATCACATTATCCTCTTGAGTATTATACAGTTGCATTATCTATTTATTCAGATGATTCAACTAGAACAAATAGGCTAATAAAAGAATTAAGTTATTTTGATATAAAATTATTACCACCTAAGTTTAGATATTCTAAAGCTGAATATTTTATGAATAAAGAGAATAATTCTATATATAAGGGTTTAGCAAGTATAAAATATATGAATGAGCAAGTATCACAAGAATTATATATGTTAAAAGATAATAAATATGATAATTTTATGGATTTACTTATAGACTTAAATGATAAAACATCTATAAACTCAAGACAACTTAATATATTGATAAAAATTGGATTTTTCGAGGAATTTAATTGTTCACAGAAATTATTAGATATTGTAGATTTATATGAAAAAATAATGAGTAAAAAGTTAAAATCTAAGAAAGGTGAAGTATCATTTAATAAAATTAATTTACCATATCCTAAAGAAATAATAGAAAAATATGCAACCGAAAAGAGTAAAGAAGAGAAATATAAACAATATAAAGTAGAAAAAGCATTAGATTTATGTAATGAATTAATAGATAATTTAATTGATATAGAAGCCAGTTCAATTGATATAATAAGAACAAGATTGGAATCTATGGGTGAATGTAATTATTTCTTTGAAGATTATAGTCCTACAACTTGTATTGTAGTAGATGTTATTACTAAATATAAAACTAAGAGAGCATGGCTATTTAATATAAGTAGTGGTAATATAGCTGAAGTAAAAATAGGTGAAAATTATTATAACTTGCAACCATTTAAAGCATTAGATGTAATTGATATATTTGAAATGTACCAAAAACCTAAAAAGGAAAAAAAAGAAGTTGAAGTAGAAGATAAAGATGGTAATAAAAGCATTATAAAAAAATGGATAACTACTGAAAAATTTGAATATTATTTGTCAGAATATCATTTATTGGATGATGAAGAGATAGATGAACTTAATAGGGAAGAATATGAATATAAACTCAAAAATATAAATAAATAGTCTTATAATAGGTATATACAAAGGTAATATATTTGTATATACCTAAATAAAGGAGAGATATAATGAAAAAAGATAAACTTATAACAATGAAAGTAAATGAAATGGAAAATAAAAGAATAGATTTTTTATGTAATAAATTAAATATGAATAGAAGTCAAATGTTGTTATATTTAGTTGAAAAAGAGTGGTATTTAATTAAAGAAGATGATAATGATGAAAAATAAAAAATTAATAGCAAAAGAAAGGTTAAATCAAATTGGTATAAATAATCAAGGTTTAGAAATGAAAATAATTGAATATAAAAGAGCAAATAATATAACTATACAGTTTCTCAATGATAATTATATTATTTATAATAAACGATATGAACATTTTTTAAATGGAAGTATAAAACATCCTAATTATAAAAGTCAACTTTTTATAAATAGAGTAGGAGAAAGAAATCAGAATATTAATGGTGATTGGATGGAAATAATAGAATGTTTTGGGAGTAAAAATAATACAATAAAATTTGATGATGATGGTAGTATAAAAATAAATGTTAGTTACAGATGTTTTAAAAATGGTCTTGTTGCACATCCTATTAGATATGAAGAAAGTTTATTATATGCATATCGTGATATATCAAAAATGATTGCTATACCTGAAAATAATATATCTTTAAAAGATTGTCGTTATATAACTTATGGAAGTGAAAATAAATATTATGTAAAATGTCCCTATTGTAATAAAATAAGTAATGATAAAAAATTTTTATATTCGTTAACATATAAAGGATATTCATGTGAATTCTGTTCAGATGGTATAAGTTTACCAAATAAAGTTTTAAGACAAATATCTAAACAGTTAAATTTAAATTGGGTATTTGAATACAATGAAAAATGGATGGGAAAATGTAAATTTGATGCTTATGATAAAACATTAAGACAACCAATAGAAATGGATGCTAAATTTTGTATAATAAAAAATGATAACAAAATGACAGATAACCATAATGGAATAAGAAAAGAAATAGATAATTGGAAAGATGAAGAAGCTATAAAACATAATATAAAAAGTCCAAGAAGAGTGAATTTAATGAACGATAAAGAATATTATAATAATACCTTTGACTATATTAAAAAACAACTTTATTTAGCAATAGGAGATTTATATAATTTAGATAAATTAGATTGGAATAAAATTTTTATTGATTCTCAAAAGAGTTTAATGATAGAAGCTTGTAAACTGTGGCAAGAAGGAATCTATAGCACAACTAAAATATGTGAAATATTAAAATTATCACGTAGTACCGTTTTAATTTATTTAAAAAGAGGTAATGAATTAGGTATATGTAATTATACAAAAGAAAAATCATATAAAGAACTAGGTAAAACAAAAAGAAATAATAATCATCCAAATGCTAATTTATATATTGTAATAAAATCAAATGGAGAAAAATATTCAGAATTACCTTTATGTAGCAAAGATATATATGATAAAGGATTTTTAAAAATAAAACATGAAATCTTTAATAAGTACATAAAACCTTATGGAGTTATAAATATTGATTTTATAAAAAATATAGGTATTTCAGATTATTATATAAATAAACTTTTACCTTATGACGGCTGGAAATTTATATTATTATAAGGAGGGATTTCATGAAGACTAGTTATTATGCGAAATTTTCTAGGTTATCAAAAGAAGAAAAGAGTAGATATATACCTGTATTAATTTCAACCAGTCTACCTAAATGGTTCTTAGATAGAGAAGAATACTATATGGAATATAAATTATTAGCTCCATCTAGCAACAATGTTTTTAAACTAAAGAACAATAAAATGTCACAAGAAGATTTTACAAATGCATATACTGATAAATTAAAAGGATTAGACTTAGAGCAAATACTTGAAGACTTATATGATTATGAAGGTATAACAGATACAGAAATTGTGCTATTGTGTTATGAAAAGTCTACTGATTTTTGCCATAGACATATTTTGCGTGAATATTTAAATGAAAATTTTAATACAAATATTACAGAATTATAGGAGTAGATTAATTTCTACTCCTTGACTTTTAATAATAGTAATAGTATAATATAAGTAAATAAGATAAATAAAAGGAGTTGATAGTATGGAAAAATGTTTTTTATGTGATAGTGATAGTTATATGATTACCAACACAGGAGCTTACATTGATGTGATAGATGGTAATAGGTTAGGTATAGACTTTGATAGTCCTCACGTGCCTGAAATAGATATAGAAATTAACTTTTGTCCTATCTGTGGTAGAAAATTAGAAAGTACAACGGATAAAGGATATACAATAAAAAAATAAAATTTTATTAGGAGGAATTTTAAATGTTATTAAAAATATTATTTGCACATAGTCTAGGTGATTACTTTTTGCAAACTAATTATTAAATAAATAAGATAAGGGAAGCGAAATAAAATTTACTCCTTGACTTTTAATAATAGCAATAGTATAATATAAGTAAATAAATAATTATAAAGAGTTTGACTTATTTAATATATGTAGATAATGAGGTGATAAGATGAAAAATAGATTTATCATTCAAAGAACATTATTATTAAAAATGTAAAAATATTTGTATTAGGGTATGGATGGAGGGAAATAAATGAACAAAGATAATAAAAAATACTGTAACCAATGTGGAAAATTATTAAGCAAAAAAAATAAAAATGGACTTTGCAAAAAACATTGGGACGAATATAGGAAATATGGTTTCTGTATATCAGATAGTCCTATAACAGAATTTGACAATAATGAAATAATAATACATAAAGATTATGCTGAAATTGTATTATATGATGCCTTGTTCCAAGAAGAACTTGAAGAAAGAGTATTAATAGATTTAGACGACGTAAAAACATGCAAAAATGTAAGATGGAACAAAAAACATTCTTGTATTATTGGAGATGTGCTAGGCAAAAATACAACTTTACAAAATTATATATTAGGAAATGATAATAAAATAGAGTTTATAAATGGTGATTTTTTAGATTGTAGAAAAGAAAATCTCAATGTAATTAAGAAAAAGAAAAAGAAGAAAAAGAATCCATATATTATAAGTAAGAAAAATAAAAATAAAGTAATAGTTGAATTTGTAGGAGAAAGTCATAATGGTGTTGTTGGAACATCTATACTTTTATCATATCCAACAAAAGAAGGAGACTATGAAAAAGTTCTTATTGAATGTGGTATGGTTCAAATGAATGGTGCTTTAAGAGAAGAATATGTGGTTAATAAGGAGGTGGTTGAAAAAGTTTGTGAATGTGGTCAAATAAAAGCTTGTTTTGTATCTCATTCACATCTTTGAAATCACTAGACCATATAGGAAATCTACCAGCTATAGTAGATAATGTAGATAAATTTATTATGGGTTATGAGAATAAAGAATTATCTGAACCTTTATTGATAGATGGTGCTTATATATTACAAAGAAATTGTAGACAAATGAGTAATCAAGGATATAAGGTAGAACCTCTTTATACTGAAAGTGATGTATATAGAATGTTATCAAAAACTTCTACTTATGAAGAAGATGTTATACATGAGTTAAATGAATATGTTAGCTTTAGACTTTTGCCAAATAACCATATAGTAGGAGCAACTTCAATAGAATTATTCTTTAAAATGCCAAGTGGAGTTACAAAAAAAATATATTATAGTGGAGATACAGGTAGTTTTAATAATCAACAACCATTCCGTAAAAAAACTAAAACTATATCAAATGCCAATTTAGTAATAACAGAAGCAACTTATTCAGATTTATCAAGAGGATTTAATGCAAAAGATATTGAAAAAGAAAGAAAAAAAATGAAAGATGATATAATTAATGAATTAAAACAAGGTCATTCAATTTTAATACCAGCTTTCGCTCAAGCTAGAACTCAAGATTTATTATATTACTTATATAATACTTTTTCTAATGACCCAAATTTTAAAACTCCTATATTCTTAGATGGTAAACTTTCTTTGGAAATCAATGATGTTTATAAACAAATATTAAACAAGGAAGATAAAGACATATTTGAACAAATATTATCATGGGAAAAACTTCATTTTGTAAAAGACTTTGAGACATCTATGAATTTAGCACTTAATAAAGAACAACAAAAAATTGTAATATCATCTGCTGGTATGTGTAATATAGGTAGAATATTAAATCATTTAAAAGCAAATATAGAAGATAGTAATTATACTATAATGATAATTGGTTATTGTGCTCCAACAACAGTAGGAGGATTATTATTAAACGACAATACTAAAGAAGTTAAAATTGAAAATATGTCATTTAAAAAGAAAGCTAAAGTCATAAGATATAATACATGGTCTTCTCATATACAAGGAAAAGAAATAATTAAAATGATGAAAGGTATCAATACTAATTTAATTGTTATACATCATAGCGATGATAGTAAATATAAATTTAGAGATAAGATGGAAGAAGAACTTAGAAAATCAAATAAAACTACTAAAATAATTTGTGCTGATAAAGATAATAGTATATTTTTCATATAAAGTAAGTCTTATTAAAGGTATATACAGATATGTTATATATTTGTATATACCTTATTTTACTTTAAAGGAGAGATTAGTTTGAAAAAAGATAAACTTATAACAATGAAAATTAATAAAATAGAAAATGATAGAATCGAATACATATGTGATAAATTAGATATGAATAGAACAGAAATGATATTATATTTATGTGATTTAAAATATTTTGAATTATTACATAAAGAAGATGGTATAAATGAATAAGAAAATAAAATATGATAATTCGTTTGCTTATCATATAGAAGTTGAATTAGGATTAAATTTAAATGACATATGGAATTGGGAGAAGAATAATGAGTTAGATATTCATCCTTATGAAATCAGAAAACAATCAAATAAAAAAGTTTGGCTATATTGTTTAGAAAATGATTACCATAATTATGATAGAGAAGGCAATAAAATTGGGTACGAAATAAGTTGTAGTAATTTTTATAATAATAGAAAATGTGGATATTGTGGAAATCATAAAGTTCATTATAAAGATAGTTTAGCATATAATTATCCAAATGTAGCTAAAATGATTGCTATACCTGAGAATGATTTAATTTTTGATGATTGTTATAATATATCTTGTAAAAGTCATAAAAAATATTATTTTAAATGTTTAGATTGTGGTAATATATCAAAAAATAAAAAAATATTAGATAATGTAGTAAAAAGAAGATATTCATGTGAATTTTGTTCTGATGGTTTACCTATAACTGAAAAGTTTATGTCAAATGTATTAAAACAATTAGATGAAGATTTTATATATCAATTAAATAAATCAAATTTTAAATGGTGTGGGTATTTTGAATATGATTTTTATTTACCTAGACGTAACATGATAATAGAAACTCATGGAGAACAACATTATATAGAAAATAAAGCAAATTATTGGAAACCTTTAAAACAAGAACAAATGAATGATTTATTTAAATATAAATGTGCTAAAAATCATATTAATAATTATATAGTAATTGATTGTAGATATAGTGAATTAGAATGGTTAAAAGAAAATATCATAAAAGAGTTGTCACCATATTTTGATTTATCTAATATTGATTGGAAATTAGCATGGGAAGAAAGTCAAAATAGTTTATGTATAAAGGCTTGGAAATTATGGAATAGTGGAATACATAATACGGTTGAAATAGGTAATATATTAAATATATGTCGTCAAACAGTTGTAAAATATTTAAAGCATGGATATATTATAGGTAAATGTGATTATAGTGTAGAAAAATCAAGAAAAGAAAAAGGTATTAGAAATAGTGGAAAAAATAATTCTAAATCAAGAAGTGTTATATGTATAACAACAAATAGAATTTTTTATACTTTAAATGAAGGTTCTGCATATTATAATATTAATATTAAAAATTTATGTTCATGTTGTCAAGGTAAAAGAAATTATTGTGGTAAGTTAAAAGATGGGACTAAATTAGTATGGAAATATATAAATTGGAATCATAATAAAAGATATAAAAGGATAAACTAAATAAGTTAGTTTATCCTTTTTTTATTTGTATTGACTTTTAATAAGAGTAATAGTATAATATAAGTAAATAAACAAAGGATAGTGATATTATGGATATATATGAAAAATTCTTTACAGAAAAAAGAAAAGAATTTTATGAGCAAACTGGTATATCAGCTAACTGTTGTATAATGCAACAATGTTTTGCTAATGAATTAGCTAAAGAAACTGGATATCGTATAAAAAGTGGAGAATTTTATAAAGGAATTGAAATAATCATAACTTACAATACACGTTGCTCAAATACATTACAATTCTTTAGACAAATATATTAAAAGGGTGGTGATTAATATGAATAAATACATATTATTATCTAATGCTGATTATTTAGAAGATAAACAATGTTATGATAAAGTTAAAGAATATATAAAGCCTAATTCTAAGGTAGTATGTATTCCATTTGCTTGTTCACCAATCTATTTATTCAAAGAATGCAATAGAGCATTATCGTATAATGGAGATTTTTTCACTCAGCATTATAATCATTTTATAGAGTATGGCATAAGTAAAGATAACTTTTATGTAGCTAATCCAACAGATACAACAAAATTTATTAAATGGAAATTGGAACATTGTGATATTATATATCTAAGTGGTGGAAGTATGAAAGTTTTTAAATTTATGTTACAAAGTTTTGGACTATGGGATACATTAAAAAACATAAAAGATAAAGTTATGATTTTGGAATCAGCAGGAGTCCTTATTTCTCAAGATGACTACATTGTATTTAAAGATGAGTTACCATTTGAATATAAAGGGTTAGGATTAATAGATAATGTAAGTGTTTTTGTTCATTATGATAAAGATAGTCATGAAAATTTATTTAATGAATTTAAAAGATTCTCCGATTGTAGAATAAAACAAAAACTTTTATATGCAGTAGCCGATGATGGTGCGTTAATAGTAGATGGAAATAAAATTATAAAAATTGGCAGTATTTATGAATAGGAGATGATATTATGATAAATGTGGCTTTCACTGGTCACAGAATTCAAAACTTATATGGTGGTAGTATTTATAGTAAAAAATATGATATATTGAGAGATAAATTACAAGAAGTTTTTTCTTATGTTGAAAATAAATATGGTGAAATAAATAATGCTTATAATGGTTTAGCATTAGGATTTGATACAATAGCTTTTGAGGAATTATGGTTCAGTAGACAAAAAACCAACATAATAGGTTGTATACCTTTTGAAAAACAATATAAAAAATGGAGAAAGAATGATATTGAAGTTTACAATGTTATGAAATCAAAATGTGATGAAATTATTTATGTTGATACTATAGAAAAATATAAAGTTAAAGATACGACAGAGGGAGAATATCATATTACAAAGTTAATGAAAAGAAATGAACTAATGATAGACAACTCTAATGTTCTTATTTCATGTTGGAATCATGAGAAACATGGTGGGACATGGTATACTATTAGATATGCTTTACAACAAAAAAATATTGTAGAAATCATAAATATTAATCCTACAACTTTAGAAATAGAAATATTGAAATAATCTATTTACTTTTAATAAATTTCTTAGTATAATATAATTAAAATAATAAGAAAGGAAGTACCTCATAAGAGGGAAGATATAGTTGATATGGAAAATAAAAATGAAAACAAAGAAATGAATACTACTGTAAGAATAGTTGGCGAAATAAACGTAGAAACACTTAAATATTTTTATGAGGAAACTGATAAAATAATAGAAGCATATAAACAATATAAAGCTGAATCATCTTTAATTAATCCTATATTTTTACAATCTTTTCCTCCTATAACAATAGAAATAAGTAGTTATGGTGGTTGTACTAGTTCAGGTACTGCTATACTCCATAGAATGGATGAAATGAAGGAAATGGGAATACAAGTTAATACTCATTGTAATTTTGCATATTCAATGGCGTTTATAATATACGTTAATGGAATGAAGAGAACTGCTGGTAAATTAGCTAGATTTATGAATCATGGTAGTGGTTCATATAATATGGGATACGTGGAAGAACAAAGAAAGACTGTAGAATTTTCTGCAAGAACTGATGAACAATTCGAACAAATAATTTATGCTAATACTAATATGCCTAAAGAAAGAGTTGAAAAAGCAAGATTATGTTATGACTGGATTGACTATGAGGAAGCAATAGAATTAGGAATAGTAAATTATGGATATGAAGGTTGTGACCCTGATTGGGATGAATTAGATGAAAAATTTAATCAAGCAACTGCTTTAGCAGTTCAAACCTTCGCTCAATTAATGGATATGGAAGAAGGAGAATTAGCAATAACTTTATTACACACAGGTTTATCTGAAATTTTAGGATTAAATGATGAAGATGAGGAAGGAGATGAAGAAATGGAAGATAAGAAAGAATGTAAATGTGGTGGAAATTGTGAATGTGACGGAAATTGCAAATGTCATGAAGAAGATGATGAAGATGAAGAAGTAGAAGATAAAGAGGATGAAGTTGAAGATGAATCATCTAAAACATTAGGTGAAATATTAAGTAAATATGAAGATGATGAAGATAATAAATAAAAATAATAAAAAATAATTGACTTTCAATAATAGTTTGTGTATAATATAACTAAAGTACACAAAATATTATTTTTAAGGAGTGATGTAAATGAAAGGAATTTTAATTGTTACAGTTGGGATACCTGGAAGTGGAAAAACATCTTGGGTTAAAGATTATATAGAAGAAAATAAGGATAAAAATATAGAAGTTATATCATCGGATGAAATTAGAAAAGAGTTATTAAATGATATAAAAGACCAAAGTAAAAATAAAGAAGTATTTGATATAATGAAGGAAAGAACGAAAAGAAGTTTATCTAATGGTCATATAACTATATATGAAGCTACAAATATATCTAGTAAACGTAGAAGAGCTTTATTAAAAGAAATGAAAAAATATTATTCTAAAGCAATTTGTTTGTTTAAATATAAAAATTTAATAGATTGTATTATAGATAATGATACAAGGAGCAAACGAGTTCCTGATGAAGTTATAGAAAGAATGTATAAGAATATAGAAATACCACATAAATGTGAAGGATTCGATGAAGTTATTATAGATTATGATATTGGAAGAAAATTATATATTAATAACAGAAGAAAAAATAACTTAGGTATGGATAAAGAAAGATTTATTGAATGTGATAATTATAAAGAATACATTGATTTATTAATTGAATTAGGACTAAGTAGTTGTGTAGAAATGTCACAAGATAGTAAATGGCATAATTTATCCTTGAGTAAACATATGTATTTTTGTTATAAAAAAATAAAAGAGGTTGATAAACTTGATAAAAATTTATTAATAGCTTCTATGTTACATGATATAAGTAAACCAATAGCAAAAACAGAAGATAAGGAAAATAGATACTGTCATTATTACAATCATGAAAATATGTCAGCTTATGATGTGATAAATATATTAATAAAATATACTAAATTTTGTGATAGAGATATTATGGATATAGCTTGGTTAATAAATAATCATATGATATTTAAAAATGGATATTCATCTGAAAAATTGGTTAGAAAAATTGGATATTTAAATTATGCTAGACTATTAGCTTTACATAATGCAGATAATTCAGCAAAATAATTCTATCAAAGAGTTATCAAATTTACAATTAGTCAGTTGGTTAAAAGGCGATAGGTTGTATTCATCATGAAAGCACGTTGATAACTCTTTGATACTAATATTATTATCAAAAGATTTACAAAATATACATGTATTCTATTGATTTTTATAAATAATATTAGTATAATATAATTAAAATAATCTTAATAAAGGAGAGATGAATTATGAATAATATATTAGCTTCATTAGAAAAACAACAAACTTTAACATTATATCAACTTATGAAATTTTATAAATATTAATTGATTTTAGCTAACGAGATGAAAGGAATAATATTGTAAAATTTCATAGTAAGTATAGAAAAACAATTGCAAGAATATATAAATAATTAAAGATAGGAGGTGAAAAAATGTTAAAAGCATATAAATTTAGATTATATCCAAATAAAGAACAAGAAATATATTTTTCTAAATGCTTTGGTAGTGTAAGATTTATTTATAATAAAATGTTAAATGATAAAATTGAATATTATAAAAAGAACAATAAAATGTTGTATAATAGACCTGCTCAATACAAAAAAGAATTTCCATGGTTAAAAGAAGTGGATAGTCAAGCATTAGCAAATACACAAATGGATTTAGATAAAGCATATAAAAATTTTTTTAGAGATAGAAATGTAGGTTTTCCTAAATTTAAATCTAAAAAAAATAATTATTATAGTTATACTACAAATAATAATCAAAAAACACAAATCCTTAGAATAGTTGATGGTAAATATATTAAATTACCCAAGTTAAAAACTCTAATTAGAATTAAACAACATAGACAAATTCCTAAAGATGGAAAAATTAAATCAGCTACGATATCTAAAAATCCTAGTGGTAAATATTATATATCTATATTAGTAGAACAAGAGATAAAAGAATTGCCTAAAAATGAATTTGCGGTTGGTATAGATTTAGGATTAACTGATTTTGCTATAATTAGTGATGGAGTTAAATATTCTAATCCTAAATGGCTAAGAAAACAAGAAAATAAAATAAAAAAACTACAAAGAGATTTATCTAGGAAGAAAAAAGGAAGTAAGAATAAAAATAAGGCTAGAGTTGACTTAGCTAAAGCTTATGAAAAAATAACTAATCAAAGAAAAGATTTTTTACATAAATTATCTTCTGAACTTATAAACGAAAACCAAGTAATATGTTTAGAAGATTTACAAGTAAAAAATCTTTTACAAAATCATAAGTTAGCCAAAGCAATAAGCGAAGTATCATGGTGTGAATTTAGAAGACAATTAGAATATAAGGCTAATTGGTATGGTAGAACTGTCGTTATCATAGACAAATATTATCCTTCTAGTCAAATATGTAGTAATTGTGGAAATAATACTGGTAAAAAAGAATTATCTATAAGAGAATTTGATTGTCCATATTGTGGCAAACATCATGATAGAGATATTAACGCTAGTATTAATATATTATATGAAGGACTAAGAATATTAAATAAATAAATAAAAAAATAGAGGTTGGAACGACCTTTTGAGCTTAGTAAATTAGTTGCAATAGTAACTTTACCTAAGAAGCAAATAAGTTTTAACTTGTTGGTAGTTCACGGTTAGGGGTTATAAAATACAATATATAGTGTCTTATTTCTTATATGCTACAATATATAGTGGTTATATTAAATTTGAAAAGGAGAGATAATATGATAAGTAATTTGATTTCAAAAGAAATATGGAATGATAGATATAGAAAACACGATGAAACTTTCGAAGAGCAATTAAAAAGAGTAGCTGATTATATAGGTTCAACAGATAAAGAAAAACAAGATTTTTATGATGTGATGATAGATGGATTATTTTATCCAGCTGGTAGAACAATGAGTAATAGTGGAATAGGAAAATCATTAACATTAAATAATTGTTTTTCTTTAAACTTTGTACCTGATTCAATGGAAGGAATATTTAACTTTGTAAAATATGGAGCTATAACTCAAAAAGCTGGTGGAGGAACAGGATATAATTTCTCATTATTGAGACCTAATGGTACTCCAACTTCTAATGAAGCCATAGCTAGTGGGGTAGTATCTTTTATGAATGCATTTGATGCACAAACTCACACAGTTTTACAAGGTTCACGTAGAGGTGCTAACATGGGTTGCCTTTGTATATATCATCCTGATATTTATGAATTTTTAGAAAGTAAATCTTGGGATGAAGGTAAATTAACACATTTTAATTTATCATTTTTGGTTGATGATAAATTCATGGAAGCCGTAGAAAAAGATGAAAACATATATTTAAGATATCCTTGTATGACAGAAAATGGAGATTTTATATATGATGAAGATAAATGGGATGTAAAAAAAGAAGTTAATGCGAGAGAATTGTGGAATTTAATAATGGAAAAAGCATATAATACTGGAGAATATGGAGTATTATATTATGATAATATGAATAAAGATAACAATTTAAAATATATGGAAAAAATAGTAACAACAAATCCATGTGGTGAATATCTTAGTGGAGTTATAACTTTAGATGGTAAAGCTAGATATGATTATTTTGGAGCTTGTAACTTAGGTAGTTTATTCTTGCATAATTTTGTTGAAAATCCATTTACTGAAAAAGCTAAAATTAATATGGATAAACTTGAAAAAACTATTAGAGTAGGGGTAAGATTATTAGATGATATAATAGATATTAATAATTATCCATTAGAAAATTATGCTAATTATCAAAAAAATATAAGAACAATAGGATTAGGAATAACTGGATTAGCAGATTTATTTGTTATGTTAGGTTTAGAGTATGGTGACGAAGTATCAATTCAATTAACTGATGAACTAATGGATTTTATAGTGTATACTGCTTATGATGAAAGTTGTAATCTTGCTAAAGAAAAAGGTTCATTTAATTTTTTAAATAAAGAAAAATTTGTAGAAAGTAATTTTATAAAAAAACATATTGAAAGAAATCCAAAATGGAATAATATAAAAGAAAAAATATTAAAAAATGGTATTAGAAATGGTAGACTTATATCAATCGCACCTACCGGAACTTTATCTTTATCATATGGAAATAACTGTTCAAGTGGTCTTGAACCTATATTTTCTTTAGAATATGATAGAAAAATAAAAGTTGGTGGTCAAGATGAAGAACATGAAAGAATATATAAAATGAGAGATTATGCTTATGGAGAATGGTTAGAGTTTAATAATGAAAACAATATAGTAAATAAAGATGTGTTTAAGACATCTATGGAATTGAGTGTTAAGAGTCATTTGGATATATTATCTACAATAGCTTTTCATACAGATATGAGTTGTAGTAAAACTATTAACATACCAACAGAATATCCTTTTGAAGATATGAAAGATGTTTATATGGAATGTTGGAAAAGAGGAATAAAGGGATGTACTGTATTTAGACCTAATGAAGTAAGACAAGGTATATTATTAACCAATGAAGATAAAAAAGAAGACGAAGAATCTCATGAATTAAAACGTGGCGAATGGGAAGTTAAACCTCAAGGATGTATAGAGATACCTAGAAAAATATATAGTGGATGTGGTAAAGAATTACTTCATATAACTATAGACCCTAAAGAAAAACGTATAATAGATTTCTATATTACATCTAGTTCAACTGGAGGATGTAAACTTAATATTCAAGCATTGGCAATATCTATGAGTGCAATATTGAGATTAGGTGGTTCTATTGAAAATATTAAATGTGCATTTAGAGGAATAGGCAAATGCCCATCTTATATATTGGCTAAAGAAAAAGGTAAGAAAGTATCTAAAGGAGTATCTTGTCCTACTGCTATATTAAATGTATTAATGCAAGTGGATAAAGACTTAAAAGAAGAAAAACTAGAAGAACTTCAATTATTAGGATATTATGATAATAAAAAAGAAGTTGTAGAGCCAATAAAAGAATTTGAAGAACAAGAAGAAAAAAAACAAACAAAGGAGTTAGAAAAAGGAATATTTACTGAGAAAGAACTTGAATATATAAAGGAATATGGTGAGGTTGCATTTGCTCAAGCATTTTCTAAATGTCCAAAATGTGGGGAAAAAATGGAGCATATCGGAGGATGTATAAGCTGTATGAATTGTGCATTTACTAAATGTGAATAAAATTTAAAACCTAGATAAATATTTATCTAGGTTTTTTCTTTTTATACTCTTGACTTTTAATAATATTAATAGTATTATATAGATAAAGGAGTTGATAATATGGATGAAAATAAACTCTTAGAATTAGGCAAATTATTAGTTGATTTTTCTAATTTACCATGTGATACAATTATGCAATGCGAAGAATTTTGTCCAATATATGATTATTGCTAAATGTTATTTTCTTTAAGTAAAGGTGTAAGTGGTGAATTGACAATTGATGAAGTATTAGAAAAAATAGAAGCAGATTATAAAAATACAAAATGGGAAGAAGAATAATTGACTTTTAATAAGAATGATAGTATAATATAAGTAAATAATTAAAAGGAGAGATGTTAATGAGTAGAAATGTAAAAGCTAAAAAAATATTCGCATTACTTGGATATTGTAGTTCCGGTAAAGATACTATATTAAAACAAGTATTAAAAGATTTAGATATTGTTAAACCAATAGTTAGTACAACAACTAGACCTATGAGAAATGGTGAGACAGATGGTGTAGAATATTATTTTATTAATGATAAAGATTTCTTTGAAAGAGGAACAGATTTCGTAGAGCAAAGAGTATATCATACTAAAGTAGAAGAAAATGGTGTAGAAAAAGATGCAACTTGGAGATATGGTATAGAAAGAGCAGAATTGGAAAAAGATAATTATTTAATAGTTATAGTTGATTCAATTGGTTTTAAAGAACTTAAAGCATATGTAGGAAATAATAAAATAGTTCCAATATTCATAACCGCTCCACAAGAGGAAATAAAAGCTAGAGCATTAGCTAGAGGTGACTTAGAAGCAGAAGTTGATAGAAGATTAAAAGATGATTATGAACGTTTTATGCCTTTTAGAGTTCATACTGTATATAGTGAAGTAAAAAATAGCAATGGTCGATTAGATGAAGCAGTTAAAGAAGTAAAAGCTATAATAAATAGACATATTAAAGAATGTGAAGAAAGTAAAAGTAAGAAAACAAAGAAGAAATAAAACATAATATAAATGGAGTTGTTTGTTTTGGAGAAAAAGAAGATAATATTAGGAATTGATGCTAGTATAAAAAGTAGTGGTCTTGCTATATTAGATGGAGAAACAGGAGAAATTATAGCTTATGATAGATTACCTATAAAGACAAAAGATTTCAACGGTGATGAAAATAAAAAAATACAATATATCGCACATACCTGTCTTGAATTATGCAAATCATATAATGTGACCCATATATCAATAGAAGATAATTATATAGGAAAACATCAAGGAACTGGTAAAACACTTGCTAAATTGCAAGGTGGAATAATAACATTATTACTTGAGAATGGATATAATTTAATTTATACCTATTCTCCTTCTCAATGGAGAAAGATAGCAACGGGTACTGGCAAATCAAAAGAAGGGGCATTTAAATGGCTTAGGAAGAATGTTATAGACTTAGGTGAATACAATGATAGAGATAATAAAGATAAAAATTCTGATATGATGGATGCTGTCGGGCTCGCCTATTGTTTGTATAAAAAAATAAATAATATAAAATAGGTGTTTAAAAGAAAAAATTTAAAATTTCTCTTGACAATAAAGAAAAATAATAGTATAATATAAATAAAATATAAGGAGCTGATACTTATGAAAGACCAAATAGGTGAATTATTAATTGGTGAGAATGGTACTTTAGCATTAGAAATATATGAATTAGAGATAAATGGTAAAAAAATAGATATAAAAGAAAAAATGACTAAAGAAGATTCAGAAGAATTAAGTGATGCATTAACAAAAATGAATGAAATAATTATAGGTAAAATTAATGAAATCATAAGAGAAACTGAAAAAGAAGAAGAAAATAAAAAAGGAGAAAATGAATAATGGAAAATATAGATTTAAATAAATATTTTAAAGGATTAAAAGATACAAAAGGAGAAGATATTATAGATGATACTTCTGAAGATACTAAAACTTTAAAAGCAGATATAAAATATTTAGAAGGTGCTAATAAATTATTAAAAATATCAAAAGGTGACTTTATAGATTTATATGCATATGAAGATGTATTTATTCCTTATATGGGTCAAGCATTAGTATCTCTAGGATTTTCATTAAAATTACCTGAAGGTTATATGGCTAAATTATATCCTAGAAGTTCAACTTTTAAAACGTGGGGGATAATACAAACCAATCACGTCGCAATAATTGATAATTCATACTGCGGGAATGAAGACGTTTATATGTATCCTTGTCAATGTACTATGGCAAAACAAACTGAAAAAGTTATGATAAATGGACATAAGGTAACTGTAAGTGGAACATGGATTAAAAAAGGTGACCGTATATGTCAAATGGAGATATGTGAAATTCCACCAACTATTGAATTTAATGAAACTGATAATTTAGGTACGGAAAACAGAGGTGGCTTTGGGACAACTGGCACAAGATAACAATATAAAATAGGAAGAAATTTTCTTCCTATTTTTTTATAAAATTGTTGACTTTTTATAATTGATTTAGTATAATAACATTAAAGACATTAGATTGGAGATGATATATTGTATAATAATATAGGAATAATTGGAACTGGTGCTTCAGGAATTTTTACAGCAATAGAATTAATTAATAATGGATTTGATGGTGCTAATATAACAATGTTAGAAAAAGGAAAGACAATAGAAAAAAGAAAATGTTTTGTAACTGCTAATACCTCTTGTAAGAAATGTAAGGTATGCTCTATAACACACGGTTGTGGTGGAGCTGGAAGCTATTCAGATAGCAAACTTAACTTTGATACTACAGGTAGAGTAGGAGGAGATATGGCTGAATTAATGACCGAAGAAGAGATAACTAAATATTTAAAAAAGACATATGAAATATATCAACAATTTGGAATAGAAGAATTTAAATCTAAAACATATGGAGAAGAATATACCGAAGAAGCCATAGAAATAATGCAAAAGATTAAAGAAAATCCTAGATTAGATATAGGTGAATGTATTACTATTCATCTTGGAAGTGAAAATTCAAGAATAATATATAAAAGAATGCTAGATTTTTTAAAAGATAATAATGTTAATATCATACCTGATTGTGAAGTTATTGATATAATAGCAGATGATATATCTAGTGAAATATTATATAAGGATAGTCGTAATAAAGGAAATATTAAACACTTAAGTTGTGATAAAATAATTGTTGCTATGGGTAGAAGTGGTAATAAATTAGTAAAAACTATATGTGATAATAACAGTATTAAATATAAAAATGGTGAAGTTCAAATTGGTGTTAGAGTAGAAACAACTAATGATATAATGGATAAGTTAAATAGAAATTTTTATGAACTTAAAACATATTTTACTAGTTCTTTTGGCGATAGTTGTAGAACTTTTTGTGTTAACCCAGGTGGATTTGTTACAATAGAAAGTTATCCATATGGTGATAAAAAATTATTTTGTGCTAATGGTCATAGTTTTAGAAATAAAAAATCCGATAATACAAATTTTGCAATATTAGTTAGTAGACATTTTAATGAAGATATGGAAGACCCATTAAGCAATTATGTGTATCCTTTAACTTTAGCAGTTAATTCTTTAGGCAATGGTTCTGTTATAATACAATCTTTAAAAGACATAAAACTTAAAAGAAGAAGTACAGATGAAAGATTGAAAGAATTAGATGTAATACCAACTGCTAAAGCATATGCAGGAGATTTGACAAGTGCTATGCCATATAGAACATTACAAAGCATACTTGAATTTATCGAAGAATTAGATAAGATAGTGCCAGGGATAAATGGTGATAAAACATTATTATATGGATTAGAAGTAAAACTATGTTCTAACAAAGTATTAATTAATAAATATGGTAAGAGTTCAAATAAAAATGTATATTTTATAGGCGACTGTAGTGGAATGGGACGTGGTTTAACAACTGCGTGCAGTATGGGAATTGCTTGTGCCGAAGATTTATATATAAATAAATAGTATATTTAAGAAAATGTAAATAAGTATTATATTAATATATTTTATTTTTATAAAAGGTGGGATAAACAATGAAAAACACTCTAGTGGTTAATTTATTTGGTGGTGCTGGAGTTGGTAAATCTACTCTTATGGCTAAAATATTTGCCGAGCTTAAAACTGAAGGATATGACTGTGAGATGGTTACAGAATTTGCTAAAGACCTTGTATGGGAAAGGAGGGGTGAAACTTTTAAAGATGAGCTCTATATATTTGCTAAACAAAATCATAGATTATTTAGAGTTAATGGAAAAGTTGATATAATAGTTACTGATAGACCAATACTTTTAACTAATGCTTATAATCAAGATAATAAGGAATTATGTGATTTATGCTTAAAAACATTTAATCAATATAATAATCTTAATTTCTTATTAAGAAGACAAACAGTATATCAAGAAAATGGTAGACTTCAAAGTGAAGAAAAGGCTATAGAAATAGATAATATAACACAACATATATTAGAATCTAATAATATTAATTATTTTACTTTTACTAATAATGACATGAAAAATATTATGAATGTAATAAAAGGTAATATGAAATAAATAAATAATATTTTAAAGGAGGGATAATATGAAATTTATAGATGTTATCAATAATATAAAAGTTGGCGAAAAGTATAAAAGTGTTGATGATAAAAGCGATATAAGATATATTACAAAAACAGAAAATGGAATTGAATTTGGGTTAATTTATAATGTTTATAGAATCAATACTATTCCTGATGATTTGGAACTTGAATTAGAAAAGAAGGAATATGACTTTACAGAAGCATTTAAGGCATTCAAAGATGGATATGTGATACAAAGTGTGAATAGTAAAATTGCATATTGCTTATCAGAAAATGAGGTAATGGCTGTATATTACGATAGTAAAACATATTATCGTTGTAATGATAACTTATTTACACTTAATGAAATTAATGGTAAATGGTATATTTTAGATTAAAATAATATAATATAATAAATAATTTTAATTCTATCCATGAGAGATAGAGAAAGGATTTGGTATAATGAAAAAAAATATAAAACAAAATATAAAAGATTGGATACTAAGTGTACAACATCTATTTGCGATGTTTGGTGCTTGTGTTTTAGTTCCTTTATTGGTAGGAATTAATCCTTCAATAGCAATAATGACAGCTGGGATAGGGACATTGATATTTCACTTATGCACCAAAGGAAAAGTACCTGTATTTTTAGGTTCATCATTTGCTTTTATTACTCCTATAATAACTATTAATTCAATGTATAATGATTATGCTTATGTACAAGGTGGTATTATAGTCGTAGGTTTGATATATATGTTAATGTCTTTTATTGTATATAAAATAGGCGTTGATAAAATTAATAAAATATTACCTCCTCATATAGTCGGTGCTATGATTATAGTTATAGGATTATCTTTAGTACCTAGTGCTATAACAAATATACAAACAAATACACTTGTTGCTTGTGTAACTTTAGCAATATCTGTATTAATATCTATATTTGGAAGAGGATTTTTGAAACAATTAGGAATATTAATAGGTGTTATATGTGGTTATTTATTATCATTATCTTTAGGAATAGTTGATACTTCAATAATACAAAATGCCAATTTAGTATTTATACCAACATTAACATTACCAAAATTTTCTTTAGAAGCAATAATAGTTATAGCACCTTTAAGTTTATGTACTTTATGTGAACACATAGGAGATGTAACTACTAATGGTACTGTTGTAGGTAAAGATTTTATTAAGAACCCAGGTTTACATAGAACTATGTTAGGTGATGGATTAGCCACTTTAGTAGCAGGTTTACTAGGTTCAGTCCCTAATACGACTTATGGCGAAAACACTTCATTATTAGCAATAACTAAAAATTATAACCCTAAATTATTAAGAAGAACTGCTGTAATTGCAATTGTATTATCTTTTATTGGTGTATTCGGAGCAACTTTACAATCAGTACCATCTTCTGTAATAGGTGGTATTTCATTACAACTTTATTGTATGATTGCTTATATTGGATTTAAAAATATTAAAGATAACAAATCATATAAATCAATAAAAAATTTAATAGTTATAGCAATAATATTAATAGTTGGTTTAGGTGGTTTTACAATAACAATAGGTGGAATTGCTATAAGTGGATTAACATTATCAATTATAATTGGAGTTATATTAAATATAATCTTAAATCATAAAGAATTGAAATAATTAAAAAATCCTAAGAATTTTTTCTTAGGATTTTATTTACTTTTTATAATATTAATAGTATAATATAAATAAAGGAGATGATATAAATGAGAAGATTAACATGGGAAGAATATTTTATGACTGTATGCTTAGACATAGCTAAACGTTCTAGTTGTTTATCAAGACAAGTAGGAGCAGTAATAGTAAAAGATAAAAGGATATTAGCAACAGGATATAATGGTTCACCACAAGGTATAGAATCTTGTTATGATAAAGGTTACTGTATAAGAAAAGAAAGTAAGAGTGGAGAAAATTTAGATACTTGTTTTGCAGTCCATGCAGAAATGAATGCAATTTTACAATGTGCTAAAGTAGGAGTATCTTGCGAAAGTGCTACTCTTTATGTAACAACGTTTCCATGTATTAATTGTATGAAAGCAATTATTAACAGTGGTATAACTACAATAATATATTTAGAAGATTATGATGCACCATTAAGTAAGAAATTAGCTTCTTTAAGGGGTATCAATTGTCTTAAATATAATGATGATATATAAAGGAGGGTATTAATGGGAGACGAATATAATAATGATAGAAATAAGTTAATGGATTTTGTAGATATTGAGATAAAATATTTTAATGAAAGAATATTAAGATGTGAATCAATATGTTATGATACTAATAAATTTACAGAATGGAAGAAAGAAGAATTATTTCATTTTGCTAATGAGTTAAAAGAAAAAATGCAAAGTTTAACTATGTATCCATTAAGTTTACATACTAAAGAAGAAAAAAGAATAGATGGATTGAAAATATATGAATTCACATATTACTTAAATGGTTTTGAAATATCAAGATTTGCAATGTTAATATAAAAATACTTTACTTTTAACAAGAATAATAGTATAATATAAGTAAATGATTAATAAAGGAGTTGGTAAATATGTCAAACGAATTACAAGGAATGGATAGAGCTAGATATACTTTTCAAATATTATTAAACAATGTACAAAGAAGTAGTAAAAAAAGAAATGCAAAAAGAAATAGAAGAAAAAGAAAATAAATAAATAATAATATAATATAATATAATTTGATAGGAGAGAGAAATATATGAATGATTTATTAAAAGTAAAAATATTAGCACATACACCAAATCCTGAAGAAGTAATTGCCCAATCTGCAAAATTATGCTATAGTAAGGTTGGTGTAGACGAAATAATGGAGAAACTTACTCCTGAAAAAATAGAAAAATTTTTAGCACATTTAATTGAAATAGGTCACGATAGCCCATTAGAACATGTTTCGTTTACATTTGCTATCGAAGGAATTGATAGAACAATTTCACATCAAATTGTCCGTCATAGAGTGGCTTCATATAGTCAACAATCTCAAAGATATGTTAATCTTGATGAAACATTTAAACACACTACACCCAATGTGGTAAAAGAGATGGATATGGCAGATGAATGGCATGAAGATATGATGGAGATATTAGACAAGTATATTAAATGGCAAAAAATAATAAAAGAATATGTAGAAACAAATGATTATCCAACTAATGGTATGAATGCAGAAAAAGTAGCAAATGAAAATGCAAGAGGAATGTTACCTAATGCTTGTGAAACTAAAATGGTAATGACTATGAATGTAAGAGAATTATTACATTTCTTTAATAAAAGATGTTGTCATAGGGCACAAGAACCTATATGCGAATTAGCTAATGAAATGTTAAGATTATGTAAAGAAGTAGCACCAACTTTATTTAAATATGCAGGTGCAGATTGCGTAAGAGGTAAATGCAATGAAGGAAATATGTCCTGTAAAAATCCATATCCTAGAATCGATAAAGATAAATAAAATGTAAAATATAAAAAAATAAAGGCTAGAGATTAAGTTCTCTAGCCTTTTTATTATTTATTATTAAAAAAATAAGGCTAGAGAACTTAATCTCTAGCCTTTAATATTATTAATATAGTCTTCATAATACATAAATGTATATCCACCAGTACTTTTTCTAACTCCTCTACATACGGCAGAAACTTTATTAACGCATAAACCCATCACTCTTTCGGCTTCAGAAGTAGATTCAAATATTTCTCCCGTTTCTATACATATAACTTTCTTTTTATTCCATGCCGTTGCTAGACCTGTATTAAAAGCATGTTGCATATTTTCTTCTCTCGTAACCCATTCTAAGTTTTCAACTCTATTATCATCTTTTTTACCATTTATATGATTCACTTGTAATTTATTTTCAAGATTTGGTATAAAAGTTTGAGCTACTAGTCTATGAACCATAATTTTTTCTTGTTTGCAATCTTTATGTAAACATATTTTTAAATATCCATCATATTGTTTATATGGTTTTAATATTTTACTTTTTTTATGTCTACCTATTTTATCTATTCTTTCACAACATCTAATCCTTCCTAAATTAGATATTTCATAATATCCTTCATATCCAGGTATATCTTTCCAAATTTCTTCCATTTTATCATCTCCTCTATATATTATCTACTAGAGGAAAATGTCTTATTTTTTATTTTCTATTAATTGTTTGAATGACTGGTGCAATCCAACGCTTGCTAGCCCACTAAATAATCCACCTAATACTATTTCACCACTAATTTGCCAATTGCTTAACCAAATATTAAGTACTAATCCTAATAATCCCATTATAAGTGGTATATATTTATTATCTAGTTTAGGACAACTATTTTTAAGTATATATCCTATACATACACAAATTCCTACTACTAGTAAAACTACATAATTTGTTAAAATATTTAAATCTATCATATCTTATCTTCTCCTTAATTCTTATTATTTTTTACATATATAACTATAAAAGGGTCGTAACCTTTTTTCTTCAATTGTGCTATTAAATTTTCAGCATCTTTTTTACTTTCAAAAGATTCAGCTACTACTCTAAATATTATTTTTTTATTAACTTCAGCAGTAACTAAGAATGCATCATATCCTATTTTCTTTAATTTATTTTGTTCTACTATAGCATTATCTCTATCTGAATAAGAACCTGTTACAACTCTATAAAAAGTTGTTTCATTTTTTTCTTCATCTTTTTTTGTATCAGTATCTTTCTTTGTTTCGTCTTTTTTAACTTTAACTTTTTTTACATATTTATCATTTAAAGATATCCAACCTTTAGCACCTTGTATTAATCCCCAACCATCTTTTTCATGGGTAATTACAACTTTATCACCTTTTTTAAGAGTTGATATTTTATCATATGATGTACTAGCACCATATCTAACATTTAATGTATCAGTTATTACTTGAACTGTATAATTAGGCACATCTTTTTCTCCACTTCTATCCACAACTTTTGGTTCTGCTTTTTTACCATTTACATAGTTTTTTACATCTTTTATAAAGTGAGCAAAACCATCAGTACTACAACCATAGCCCCAAAAATTTGTACCAGGGCAAGTCTTAGCACTTCTATCAGGATTATATTTTCCTAAGTAAGTACCACCAGCTGTAAACCAACAGTGTGGTCTTATATGAGTGGTATTAACTGGGATATCAAATCTTTTACATAATTCACCATAAAGATAAATGACTGCTTCTTTTTGAGCAGATGACATTTTGTCATGTCCTTTATCAAAACATCCGTATATCTCTATGCAAATTGCACCTGTGTTCCAACCTCTAATACCAATTGGAGTGGAATTAAGATTTCTACCTGTTGTTATCTTTCCATCAGGGAAAACGTTAAAATGTTGAGCAATATGATGACCATGTCCATCACTAGCTCCACTACCCCATTTAGATTTTCCATAACTATCTAATGATTGTGTTCTTCCAAAATGTGGTTCAGAAAATAATCTCTTATCTGTCTTTTCCCATGTAGAATAGTTAGGTAAATCCATATGGTGTACTTGCAATTTAGTTATTTTTCTACTCACTCTTTGTTTTGCTAACCAATTTTTAACATCTTTTTGATTTTCCAATAATGTAAAACCATTTTGAGTTTTCACTTCTTCATTCACCTCATTCAATATTTGTATTTGTGTATCATCAGAATAATTGACATTTCCAAAGCTTATAAAAATAGAATTTAAACTTATTGAAAATATCAATATTATTGTAGTTCCAATTTTCACAATACCATTTTTTATTTTATTTAAATCTTTAAACTTCATATATCATCACCCCTTGATATATAATATGTTCAAAGATTTATTATATGCTAATTATTTTTATTTTATATTATATTTCTTCACTTATTTAATAAGACTTTTAGACTATCCTTTAGGCACAAAAGTTTTAGAAACTCCATTTATTGTTACAACTAGTTCTCCATTTTCATTAAATGATAATTGAGGTGAACTAGCAACTTTATCATCCACATATTTTTTAGTAGCTGGGTTATAGTCATTAGTTGGAGTGTACATAGACTCATTATTTAAATTTAAAAAGTCTGTCTTCAAAACAACAATACTTAATTTCAAATTTTTAATTTTATCTATAAATTCTTTTTTATTATTACCTTTAGGTATAGAGAGTTGTATTGTCATGTACCCATTTTTAGTTTCCATAGATGTATTACTACCTTCAACTAAGGCTTTATCGAAGTAAGCAGAAAATCGAATATATTGAGTTGTATTTATGTATACAATGTTTAACCCATCGCCATTGATATAACTACCATAACTGTTTCCTATAAAATTATCATTTTCATCATATAAATTAATACCTATTTTATTATATGCACTTTTTACTGTAGGATATTCTTTAACAAAATTATCCATATTCACTTTAAATGAAATTGACTTTTTAAAAACCGTATCATATGTCATATTTAATAATTCAGGAAATAGTTCACATAAAGGTTTTTTATTTATTTCTGTACTACATGAAACAGGATTTCTACTTATATGTAATGTCGTGATTTTGTTATTGATTAGCTTATCATTATAATTAATATATTCTTTATTATCATCTACATATTTTTTAGTTGCTGGTTCATAATCATTAGTTGGAATATATTCTTGTGTATTATCTTTAGTTAATACGTTTCTATCTCTTATTGAAATTCTAAAACATACTTCATCTATTTCATCAATTATATCTGCTTCTTTTTTTCCATAATTTAAAAGTACACTACATTTATTTGAATCAACTTGTTCAAAATTTTTATTATATTGTTTATTCTTATATAAAGATATTTGTATTGATGGATTTCCTTCTATGAATGGTAACTGAACTGTATCAATAAATTTATCTGTTGAATATTTTCCAAATTTTTGATATATTTTCTTTTCACCATTTTTTTCATATATAAAAGATATAACTATATCTGTATTTACTGTTGCCTTAGAAATATCTTTATCAATATTTATATATCTTTTATTGAAATCAGCTCCATCTTCTACATTTTCTTTATATGTAGCTAATTCTAAAGGATAACCTTCTGCAATTAAGAATTCATAAGAGGATATGTTATATCCTCTTAATTGTTCTAAATCTATATTATTTACTTTATTTTTCTCCAATAGTTTTATATCATTTTTTAAACTTTTAAATTTGCCTAATATAAAATCTATTAAATTTATTTTCATTTATTTATCACCTCTCATTAACCTTATTTTTCAGCCTTTAAAGTCCATGTGTTTGGGATAGTTATACCTGAAAAATCTATAGTGCAATCTGATAAATCTATTATTCTATCTCCAGTATAAGAATTTGTAGGAAGTTTATTAATTACTCTTTGTAAAGAAGCCTTGTTATCAGAAATTAATTTTATATAATTTAAAGCATTACAACCATAAAATATATTAGCACAATTACTATCACTAGAAATACTAGATACATTTAATTTTTCTATTCTTTCCAAATTAGCACAACTATAAAATGTTTCTAGCATACTGTATACATTAATAGTTTCAAATTCAGGAATTACCCTTAAACCTGTACAACAATAAAAACAGCGTCTCATATCTTTAAGGCTTCTAGATGTATTTATAGTAGGTAATACTTTTAAAGATTGACAAAGATAAAAAGCTGAATCCATATCTTCAACATTAATCCAATTTAATGTTGATAATGTTTTTAATTTATAACAATATCCAAATATTCCATATACTGTTGTTGTTTTTGAAAAATCTAAAGCAGGTATTTCTTCTATTTTTTGACAATTATTAAAAGTATAAGATGTATTTAATACATTGGAAAAATCAAGTAATGGTATTGTAGTTAAATCTTTACAATTATAAAATGTATAATTTGCATTTTCTACTTTAGAAGTATTTAATAAAGGGATAGATTTTAATAATATACATCCTCTAAAAGTCTCACTTAAATTTTTCATGTTAGAAAAATCAAGTAAAGGAATTTCAGTTATAGATTCACATTGTTGGAAAGCATAATTGGCACTTACCATATTAGAAGTATCAAAGTAAGGTATTCTCTTTAATTTCTTACAATAAGCAAGTAATCCTATTATATCATCTCTTTTATTATCAAGTTCTATCTTTTTTATTCTTGTTATTGTAGATGAATCATACAAGTTATCTGTTTGTTTTAAATTTACATATTTTATTATTTCTATGGTATTTTTGATACCAGTAGAATTTAATTTAATTCCATATTTTTTATCTTCATATATTTTAATATTATATACCGAAGATGGTTCTACATTATTTGTTTCTAAAGTTATATATCCATCAGTTTCATTGGTATTTATTATTTTATCATTTATAACAACAACACATTTTGAATCTTCTGAATTTTTTACTGCTATCTTAGAAGGTAAAGTAGAACTTGTTCCTTCTATTCTTTTGTCAAATAAAAAATCTAAATCATTAATATCCATATCTTCATCGTTTACATCTATAACAACATTTTGTTTAGTATTTATATCATTATTTATGATTTTTATGTTTGAATTTATTTCATTTATATTTTTAGTATTATTTGAAATTACTACATTTATTGATTCAAGTTCAGTTTTAATTTTTTTTAATTGGTTATCTAAATTATCTATTGAATTTTTATTGGAATTTATCAAATCTATTAATTCTTTTTTTTCATTTCCATTTAATAGATTTGATAATTTGTTTAAAAATTCTTCTTCGGTATCTGTATATCCTATTAAAACTAATTGTTGATATAAAGTTTTTATATCATCTTGTTTAATGAGTTCTTTAAATTTGCCATCATTATCTTTGAATTTAATAAACATTAACCAGCTTGAGCCCCCTCATTAACAGGATAATTGTAACCAGTAATAATTTTCCAACCTTTTTCAATAGATGTATTTTTTTCTTCTTCTGTTAATAAATCATAAACATCATTTGGAATCAATAATGTATAAAATATTTTTCCATTTCTACCTATAAAATCTGCAAGAGTAGAAATAGCTGGATTATTATCAAGAACTGTAATTTGATTATTATCTGAAGATGGTTCTACTGTTGTATCTTTTTCACTAATAATAGAAAAATCAAGAATGCATTTTGTATAATCAATTTTTTCAACAAATTCTTTAATCATATCAGTGTTTCCTTTAAAATATTTTTTATCTATTTCTGCATTATAAAAAATATTACTTTGTTCATTTAATGATAATGATTGAGATTGTGTACCTTTATTTATATTAACTATATTATTCATACTTATCTCTGAAAAATTTTTATTTATAATAGGAAGTTTATTAATTAAATCAATTATAGTTTCTTTATTTATCTTTTTAAATAAAGCTAAATTCATACATAGAGGAGTTACATAATGATATTTGCCATCATTTACATAATAGACATTATTACTATTTATAATAAAAAAGTTGTCAAAATTTCCTATTATCATATCAGAATCTTGTGAAGTATCAAAATTTTCTTTAAAATTAGGGAAAGTTATTTTTTCTACATTTTCTAATTTTCTAGTAATTTCACTAAAACTTGTATCTCTAAGTAAAGGTGAATTTAATAAAATATTTGTTAAAGATATAAATCCATCATAATATTTAGAATTGGATAAATCTATTTCTTTTAAATCCATTCGATTCTCTTGTCTACCCATATCAGTATTATAATAACGACGATTAGATAAATTATTATAATAAGTATTAGCAATATTTGATAAAACACTCATTCCACTATTTTTCATTTTTTCTACTGAAATAAATGAGTTTAAAATATTCATTTTATTAACATTTTCACCAATTCCATACAATAGCAAATCATAAGATGGAATTATCAAATCATTAAAATAAGCATATTCATTTTCACATATAGATATTTCTCTTATGCAAGAATTTATTTTTCTTATATTTCTAACATCATACTTAGTTAAAAATGGATTATTATTAACTCCAAAGGTTGGTAGAATATAATTAAAATTATTACACCAAACTTTTATAATACATTGCTTTTTATTGTCAATTAAGGTATTGTCTGAAAAATCTCCATAATCTAATTTAACCATAAATGAAATTAATGGAGCATTATACTCACTAGCATTTGTATTTATTGCATGTTCAACAAGGGAATTACTTGATGTTTCCATAACTTCAATATTATCAGTACTTTGAGGAATTATAGCATTACAAGAAGATTCTTTATCTATAATTGATATATTTTTATATTTTCCACTAGTAGGCAATGTAATATTCCCTCTAGAAAGTTCGCTAAGATTCAATGGTGTTTCATCATCTATCTGTATAAATAAATCTGATAAAAATGGTGTTTTATTATTATCAGTGTATGCCATATTAATATCAGTAAATGAAAAAAAACCTGCTAAATTTACTCCTTCAAAAGTTATGATATTATCATTACTATTTTTAGAAATATCACATAACATAACATATGCCATATCATTAGCACTTACATAAAAATTATTTCCATCTACATGAGTAGTTACATTTGAAAGATTTTCTCCATCTGTCATACTTAAAAAGAACTGAAAAGAAGAACTAAAACTATTTGTATCAAGACTTTTGGGAGCTGGTTGTGGTTGTCTCATCATTAAAGGAATATATTTACTTTCTTCCATAATTATATTAGGCATGTCTAACCATTTTTTTGGTCTTTTCCATTTACAATTTCCTAAGTTTGATTCCGAAATTATATTAGGTAATTCTTCAAATTTAGTATCCTCTTTTATTTCAGCACCGTTTTCAATTAATTTAGTTTTAATTTCATTAGCTATATTTCTTGTGTTCTCAATTTCTTTTTTAGCTAAATTGGCTTTTCTAATTAATTCAGTAAAATCCATTATAAATCACTTCCTTCTAAATTCAAACTATTAAATATATTTCCAATTGTTTGTGTCATTTCATTTACACTTTTAACTGTAACATAATCATCTAATTTTATATCTGTATTTAATCCAACTATGCTATTTAAAGCTGTATTTAAAGTTTGAACATTTTCTTTTATTTTAGAGCTATCAATCATATCTTCTGAATTTATCCATAGCTTATAATTATTAGCTATCTTTTCATCATTTCCTACATAAATATCTGAACTAGATACATGAATATTATTCAAAGCTTCAGTTAAATAAGTTTCTCTTTGTTCTAAATAGTCTACTCTATTTCCCATTCCATCTAGGTTATCTGAAACTTCAGTTATATCAGTATTAACTTCTAATAATCTATTTTCAATCATAGAATTTGAATATGTTTTAAATTCAGATAAATTATTTCTATCATCACTTATAATTGATTGTACAATATCATCTATATCAATATTATTGTTATTATTGTTAAGATAAACATTACCTAATTCAGTAATAGATAAATTTATATATACTCCATCCCCACCAACAATTGCTTCGACAGGTGTTTCTAATCTTATCATTCCTTCATTAGCAAATAAAAACGTTGTTAATATTTTACATTCTATATTTAACATAGAAATATAAGAAACATTAGTATAATATTCATCATTAACACTTAATTTAAATTCGTCATCTAATGGATTTATTTTACCTCTTAATATATAATAATATTTTATCTTATTATTTCTAATTGTATCATTAGTTAGGAAACATTTAACAATTTCATTTAAATAATCTATAATATTTTGGCTAACTTTAGCACTTGAATTAACTATCGTCAAATTCTTAACATCAGATGACAAGTTATCAATTACAAAATCTTTAGTAGCATAAGCACTCAAATCAACATCTTTATTTAAACTAGCCTCAGCTATTTTTTTAAGTACATAATTATTATTAACATAATTACTATCATTAATTAATTCAGATGTCTTTGAAGGTATATTTGGTAATCCTTCAAGGTCATTATATCTACCACTAAAATCAGATTTATTATTCCATCTATTTATATCAAAATATGTAATATTATTTAATATATCCATATTATTATGATTATGCAATTCATTTCTGACAACATAATTGCTATCATTATTTAATTGACTAGTTTTAGTTGGTATCTTTTTATTTACTTCATTTATAGCTTTAGTTATTTCCTTATTATTTGTATCTAAATTATTATCTATTATTTTTTGATATTCATGTAAATCAACTTCAATATTATTTATATCAATACCTACTAATTTATCATATAATTCATCTGTAAAATCATGAGTAGATAATTGTTTTCCATTTTCTTTTAAAACATAATTATCTTCAACTGTTTTCTTTAAGATATATCTATCTAGTGCATTATTAAAAGTTATATAAGGAACATATTTATTTAAATCAGTTCTTTTAGCATAATCACCTAAATCGAATTTCTTTACATAATCTCTTAATATTTCATTTACTTTTTCTTGTGTTATATATCCATCTTCTTGAATTTTTTCTACTATTTTATCAATTGGAAAATCATCAAGTTTTAAATCTATTATTTTGTTAACTTCTTCTTTTTTAGGATAATCAGTCATATCTATTTTATAATTTGCTAATTGATTAATTAAATCAGTTAATATAGGATATTTAGGGTCATTTTGGATAGCTTCATCATCTGATTCAATAGCATCTACAATTTCAAAAGTTTGAATAGCTGTCTTTTTATAATTTTTATTTGTATCTTTAGAATTATAAGATATTGAAAAATTTACTTCATAAATACCATTATTGCTTAATATTGATAAAGGTATTTTAAATATAGCTAATTTTTTCTTATATTCGGTTTCTCCTAAAACAGAATACGAATAACCATTTAAATCTTTAAAATCAGCAGTCACTGCATTTATCGAACCATCTTCATATTTAACATCCATTATTCTAACATATAAACAATCATCTCTTAAGCCATCTTCTACATATAAAGGTTCACCTTTCCATTGATTATAAAGTCTATTGAAATAAATTTTTTTGATTCGCATTTTATCACCACCTTATATTTTATAAATATTTTATTTAGGTAAATTCTTGTTTACTGTTTTTATTTTATATTCTACTTCATCTTCTGATAATAATAAATAATCTTTATAATACATCCATACTAATTTTTCACCATTTAATTTACCACAAGATTTTGCTTTACCTCTACAACAATCACTTATTGAACAAATATTATATTTATCTTTAGCACTTTTAATTGTTGAAAATACTTCCAATGTGTTAAGACATATAACTCTTTTATCTTTATTTGAATTCATTCTATTTTTTATTTCTTCTTCTGAACTATTTAAATATTCATCATAATACATAAAATAATAATTTTCATTATTATATACAATAGATTTTTGAGAACATTTATCACTAACTACATTATAAATACCTTCTGTTCCAAATTCATCTATGGCTAATTTAATACAATTATATACTTTTAATGTATTAAGACATATTATTTTTTTTAGATTTAGGATTATTCTCATAAAAATACTGTTTCCCCATAACTGCTTTTCTTATTTTTTCAATTTCTTCTTGAGATTTTTTTCTTCCACGCATTTTTTGTTTAGTTTCTTCACTATGATGTTTACCATAAAAAGGATTAAGTTCACCTTGGTTTCTTTCTTTTGATTTTTCACCTATTTTTTGTTTTGTTTCTTCAGTATGATGTTTACCATAAAAACCATTGGCTTCTCCACATAATCCACTACCTTCTCCACCATCAGAAATATTACACATATTATATCCTATTATATCTCTATATTCTCTTATATACCATACTTCTAAATCATATGCCATTTGTTCCTTTAAATTATCATGTAATATATTAACAACACAAGGTATTTTATTAACTATGCGTAAAAACCAATTATTTCTATTTAATAATTCCTTCCATCTATTCCCACATCCCTTTCCTACATAAAAGGGTTCATTTGTATCTAATCTAATCCATTCATAAACATAATATTTATTTTCATTCATTAATATCTCTCCTTTAATAATTATTAATATATTTATATTATACAAATAATATTATTAAAAGTAAACTATTTTATTGTTTTTATGCGTTTGATTGAACAATCTATGTAACCATGTCCTTGTTGCTGTCTTGAAACACCTTTAATTTCTCTAGTATATTTTAATAGCATACCATATAATTCTGATTCAACTGGGTCTCTTTTAAAGTCTATTCTAAATTTTTGTTTAAGTAATGCTAATATTCCACTTATTATAGGTGTAGCAAATGAAGTTCCACTTATTATAGCATATTTATCGCCAGGATAAGCACATAATATATCTTGTCCTGGTGCTACAACATCAATAAATTCATTTGAATTACTAAAATCAGTTACCTTAAAATTTATATCTATTGCACCTACACAGATACTTTCACCATAAGCACCAGGGTATCTTACTTCCCTAACACTTCCATCTGTATCATTATGACCATCATTACCACTAGCACAAACTATTGATATGCCACTTGAAACTGCTAAATTTACAGCATTTCTTAATACTTGTGTATCATCTACACATCCTAAAGAACAATTAATTATATCTACTCCTTGTTGTACACAATATGTTATTGCATTAGCTATATTAGTAGCATTACCTACACCTTTATCATTCATAGCTTTACCTATTACAATTTTGCAATCAGGTGCTATACCATAAGCTTGATAATTCATATAATCTCCACATACTAAAGATGTTACAGCAGTTCCATGATAATGATTGCTAGATAAATTATTTTCAGAATTACCATCATTAGAGAAATTTTTACCACATAATATTTTTCCGTTATACATAGGATGGTCTAATTGTAAACCTGTATCTACTATTCCAACTTTTATTCCTTCTCCAGTAATTCCTTTATTCCAAAATAATTTAATCTTACTTTGTTCCATTGTGTAATTTTTTTTAACTGTTGTTGATAAAGAACTGCTAAGTACATCTACTTTTTTATCATCTTCTTTTTCTTTTTTATCCATTGAATTCACCTCAGCTTAATCCTTTATTTAATTCTTCTAATTCTTTTATTGTATTTTCTACTTCAGCTTTAAAGTTACTTAAATCTTCTTTTTTTACTTCTTCGTTTTCTATGATACTGTTAACCTTTTTATACATATTATCTAAAGAAACTGTTACATAGGCTTGATAATTTAAAACACCTTCCTTAAATTCCATAATAGATTCATTTGTTTTTCCTAAGACTTCTATTGTTTCAACAACTGCGTTATTTGCTTCAACTAAAGTTTTAGATAATTCTTCATTTTTTTGTTTTTCTTTTTCTAATTGTTGCATTAATTCTTCTTTCTCAGCTTTTAAATTATCACATATATTAAGGCATTTTTTTAATTGTTCTAATAATTCTTTATTATCCATCTATTTCCCATCCTTTCCACTTAATCCATCTACGAATTTTTTAATAGAATCTAATTCATCATCTTCTAATTCTTCTATTTCGTCGTCATCTTCTTCTATTTCTTCATCGTATTCATCATCATCCAATTCTAATTCATCTTCATCATAATCTTCGTATTCTTCTTCATCTTCTGTTTCTTCAACAATCTCTTCCCCTACAAATTTATACCCTTCTATTTCTGTAGGTTTTATATTATGTGTACCAAGTTCTAAATCAGATAATATTTTTGTTTTTATAACTTCACCAGTATCATCATCTATGAATTTAATTGTAATATTCCCTTTCACTTTCTTATAATGAAATTCAATAACTTTATCTTTATTATCTATTGATAAATTTACTCTCATTTTATCATCTCCTTAATTTTAAATAAAAATACTCATGTAAAGAAATAACTCTTTACATGAGTATAATAAGACTTTTATTAATAGTTACACTTCATGAAATAATATTCTTCTTAGCCAATCGTCTAATTTTATGGCAATGTATGACAAGAAGAACCATGTCATTGAAAAAGGTAAACACACCTGTCCTAATAAGTTAAATGGCATATTTGTGTAATTCCATACACCTAAATTTAACCATAGATTAAGAATACAACCACTTAGAAATTCTATTATTGTTATAATAATAGCACTTAACAAACATTGTAACCACATAGGCATATTAGGAGTTATTTCATTAATCAATCCAACTAGTAAGCAACATATACCACCCACTATAAACATAGATGGATGAGTATATCCTCTCCATAATATTTCAAGTCCACAATACAATAAACCAAATATTACAAATAATATCATATTTTTAATTAGATTATTTTTCATTGTTATCACCAAAATTTAATATTAATTAGTGTTTAATTTATTTGAAATTTCTTCTATTTTCTTTAAAATTTCATCTATATTTTTTTTATTATTTTGAACACTTTCATTTAAATAATTTAAAAAATCATTAACATTAGAATAATTCTCATTATTATATTTTACTTCAGTAGCATTTAAATCATTTAAACTTTTTTTAACATTTTCAATATTTGCTCTATTAATATCTATATTACCTGTATTAGTTTTTATTGCATTATCTAAGAAAATTAAAAAATCATTAACATTAATAATATTTGAATAATCTTTATTATCAAATATTATTTTATCAGCAGTTAAATTTTTTAATGAATCAGTAGTTTTTTTCATAGAAGCTAGAGAAGTATTAATACCCTTCAATTGAGTTCTTAAACCTGTAATACTATTGGCATTTTCTGATACATTAGTATTTGTAGCTGTTATACTTTTTTCATTCGTTTTAACCTTATCATTAGTTGCAGTTAATTGATTGTCTAAATAATTTAAAAAATCTCCAACATTTACATATGTATATTTTTTGAATTCTACATCTGTAGCTTTATATTTTTTATTTTCTAAATTATTAAAATTGGTTTGAATTGTTTTAATGGAATTATTTATATCTATATGAGCACTTCCTAATAACCATAATTGATTTTTTACATAATTTAAGAAATCTTCTACTGTATCACCACCAACATCTTCTAATCCACTATGGAAAATAATTTTATTAGATTCTACATTTTCTCCAATTAGTGAATCTAAATATTCTATTTGTATCCATAAATTATCAATATTTTGGTTATATTTATTTATTTTATTAGCCTTGATAATTTCTTTATTTACCCATTCTTCTAAATTAATTTTTCCATGTTCTTTATCCATTTTTTCACTCCTTCCATAATAAAAAATACCTATGAAAGTATTTACTCTCATAGGTATAATAAGACTTTTGCACTCGTTAATATTTTATTTCTATTTTATCTAATTCTTCTTTAGTTTTAGTATTTCTTATATCTACTTCTATTTCTTGTTGTTTTTTTATTATTGGTTTTATATAAGCATTTATTTCATTGGATAATTTAAACAATTCTTCAAAAGTCCAATTTTCACATACACTACCTGTATCATTCCATGTTAATTGATATTCTAAGCCTAAAGATACATTGCCTTGATATAATAATAATTGTGAGGCAATTCTTGATTGATGGTCACTATCCACATTATAATATCTACCTTCATTGTATTTAGCTTTAGAAAATAATGGATGTTCTTCTAAGTAAGTAGCTAATTTTGATTTACTTAATTTAATTAATTCAGTTTTAATAGAATCCAAAGAAGAAGTTTCCGTTACTTCTTCTTTTTCATCCTCTTCTTTATAAACATAATTTTCATCAACGATTTGTTCATATAATTCAGCTCTATCGTTAATACCTAAATATGCTTTTTTACATATCATATCTCCTTTTTTAAGAAGATAACCTTCATCAGGTTCAACACAAGTTATTCCTAAATTATTTACATAAATTTTCATTTTATCACTCTCCTACACAACTACGAAAGTCCATCCATTATCTCTTGCTGTAAGTGCCAATTGTTTTAATTCAGGGTCAACATATTCAGTTAATTCATCATTAATAGCATCCATAATATTATAAGTCAAACCTAAAGTTTCATTAGTGACAACATCAAGATGTTTTAGTATTTCTTTAGTATGTGTTATTGTGGTTATATTTCTAAAGTTATAACTTGTATTTAGTTTACCAGTTAATTCAAGTACACTTAAATCATCATATGAACCACCATATGTGATAGAATCATTATGCCAATCGTAGTGGTCTTGCCCATTAGATGTTAATGGATGTACAACTTTCTTTAAATATGTTAAATCTAATCCATGTATTTCTGTAATATGTTTATCTTGATAGAACATACCACCAAAATCACTTCTAGTATTAGTCTTTGATAAACTACTCATATCTAAATTTACAATAGATAAATTTTCACAATATTGCAACATATTATAATGAGTAACACCAGTTTCATAGTAATCATGCATATATAAAGAATCGGGAAATTTCATATTAAATTGAGTCATATTTGTACAATATTGAGCAAAATACATACTTGTTCTTAATAATCTACCTGTAAAATTAACTGTTAGTGTTTTAATATTTTTACAATGTTCAAACATTTGTCTAGCATAAACGCTATCAGATTTAACTTCTACCACTGGATTAATTAATCCATCACAATAACCATACATCCATTGAGTGTGTGTACATCTGTATGGTATTACTTTATAAATTGTATTATCAGTTAAAGAATCACAATTATAACAACAATATTCCATATTTATATCATATGTAAAATCTTGAGGAATTGGTGGTAATGAAGTTAATGATTTACAACCATTATAAGTACCATTCATATTTTTTAATCCAATTGGTAAAGTATCCCCTTCAATTGTTATTTTTGTTAAGGAACTATCTCCATTAAATGTATTTGTCAAATTATTTAAAGGACTTGTTCTATCTATATTTGGTAAATGAATTGTTTTTAAATTAGGATTAGCAGAAAACATATTATCAGCATTTTGTAAACTAGATAAATTTTCCAATTCAATTGTTGTAAATCTAGTGTTTCTAAACATATAATAGGCACTTGTCATATTTCCAGTATATGGTAATTGTTCTATACTTCCATCCACTAATGAAGAACAATCTCTAAACATACTGTTCCCCGATGATATAGACATATCTATTTTTCCAACTTTTCTTAATTTTTTACAATTTCTAAAATATTCTTCTGTACTAGTTGTAGTTCCATTAGCTTTGTTTCTAGTTGAATAAATATTTCCTACTTCTTCAAGATTAATTGCTCCATTAAACATTGATGAATTAGCATACAAGTTATTATTATTTCCAGTCATGCTTATATCTCCAACTTTTATAATGCTTTCACAACCTTGGAATAAACCATAACAACCATCAGTAGCAGTCAATTGTATAGATTTAACATATTTTAAATTAGTTCCTTGAAACGCTTTATCCCCATAATCATATCCAAAAGCATTTTTATTAGAAATCATATCTACTGCATCTTCTTCAAAACTAGTTTGTTCTTTTAATTGTGCATACTTGTACATTCTAGCTTTATCATCTCTATTAGCCATTTTACCAAAGAATTTCATAGCAAATTCCCATGTGAATTCAGGATTTATACATTTATAAAACATACCACTAGCTCTTTCAATATTTTTTAAAAAAGTATCCCAATTACTAGGTTGTATTATTTGACAAATTCCTTTAGTAAAATCAACATATTGAAACCAGTTAGATACATTTTTCCATTTAAATTCAGATAAATCTATAATTCCATTTGGTGTTAATGAAGGTCTAGTTTCATGTCCATCCTCTTTAAATGTTTGGAATATAGGATTAACCCATTCATTTTTAATATTCAATCCTATCAATTCGGTTGCATAAGGCGCTACTATTCTAACATCATGCATTAAATGATTTCCTAAATCAATGCCCACATAGTCATCTGTATGTTCTCCTTCAAAATAAACGCTATTTATATTAAATTTTTCTAATTTAACTTCATGTGGATAACCTTCATCACGTTTTGTTTGCCAAGCACTTGTATTTAAACAAGTTAATGATTGAGGTAAAATTATTTGATGTATATTTTGAGTAGCCAAATTACAGAAAAATGTTTTTAAATTAGGGAATTTTTCAGCAAGATTTAGAGAATTAGTACCTTCTTTAAATGTAAGATAACTTAAGTTACCATTCCATCCACCATTCCAACTGAATGGGAATAATTCTTGAAATCTAAAATCTTCTATATTAGGACAATCTCTTATAACTAATCCTGACCAATTAAATTCACCATAAGTATCATATCTATCTGATTCATAATTATTATTTTGTGTATTCCATCTATAACCACTACAATTTCCACCTATCATTAATGTCTTTAAATTAGGTAAATTTCTTAATGTTAAGTTTTCTAATTTACTACTACCTCTAAATGACATTTCCTCAATATCAAGACAACTGTTTTCTATATGAATCTCACTAGCATTAGCTAATCCATTTCCCCAATCCATCAATCTTCTCCATTTTTCAACATAAGTTAAAGAAGATATTTCACTTGAAGTTCTTTCATTTCCATGTATATCAAAGAAATTACTATTAATATTATATGATGAATTGTAAGTCAATCTATTAACTAAAGGACAATTTATTAATGAAAATGTTGCTATATTACTAGCCTTATTTCTAAGGTCATATAATCTACTATCTCCATGAACATTAGCATTAGGTATTCCTATAGTTGTTAAACTATATTGATTTCTTAATGATAATGTTTGTAAAGTTTTAGGTACATATAGTTCAACTAAGTTCCCACCTTCTTGATTCGTTCTTATTGATGTAATTATTGTACCATATGCATTTAAATATCTTAAATTATTACACCCATCAACTATAAGTACTTGTGAAGATGTTAAGTTACCTAAAGAACTACAACCTCTTAAATCCAATCTTTGCAAATAAGAACAGTTATCAATTTGAATATTTATTAATTCTGTATTATTTGGACATTCAACAGCCGTCAATTTATGGGCATTATTTAATAATAAATGTCGTGGTTTTATACCATCCATTCCACTTATTGTTTTTAAGTGTGGAGCACCATAAACAAGAACTTCTTGGTCTTTTGCTTGAACTTCACCATTGAATCTTACTTTTTTATTTCTACCTACTTTTAATGTTTGGCGACCACTACCATCAGCTTGATTCCTTTATATTCATATGTATTCGCTACATACATATCGTTCTTTATTAAATTTTTAACATTTAATTTCAAAGAACTGCTCATGCTTTCACATGAGAGTAGACTATTTCTTCACCTTCAGCATTACCTGTTAAGGGCAACCCACTTCCATTTAAGGGAATTTCACCCACTCCAATCACTTGAGCCGTACTCCTATTGATAGGGATTTTAACCTATCTTTCCAGGATAGTCGTTGAAGTTTATTCATATTGCTTATAGCAACTTAGAATCTTACCTGCATGAACAGGGATTGTGTGAATTTAATCACTTCTCACTTAGGATTTAACCATATGAGAATCTCTACGTTTTTTCTACTTTCGTACCTTCAACACATGATTTCTCTGTGCTTGTGGTGTAGAGCTTTACCCATTACCTGCAATTAAAGTTGTGTCCTATGCACATTTCTGTACATACGAGGAATATTGTTTCCTCCACTCTATAGTTATATATAAAGGATAATAAGTTTCTATATCCAAATAAGCCTTACCTTCTACTCCTGAACGTATAGTTACATAACTAGCAGTTGTAGGAGTGTAATCAAATAAAGTATCACAATATATAAATCTTTCTTTTATCCAACGTTTTAAATTATAATATCTATTACCATTAGACATCATAATATATTCACCTGTATCAAGATATTTCTTTTGAGTACTAAGATTATATTGACTTTCAGGTATTTTTTCTATTTGATTTGTAAATACACTTTCATATATTTTTTCAGGTGTTAAATTTTGATTTCTCATATTATTATATTCAGCAACTATATCGTTATGGAATAAATCTCTAATTCTAGTCCATAATACTGAATCAGCAGTATTGAAATGTTCAGGGTCAACTTCTATATCCACATCATATTTTAACGCACCTGTATTATCTACATTCTGTTACTTTCACCATATAAGGCTACTGACTAGACATAATATGTCTAGCGAGAGAGGTTCTTCTTTAAAGTGTCTTTACACTTGACCCCTCTTCTCACATTTCATTTTTAGATTATAGTGTGAGTTCAGACT